>Ga0080006_1204037_pt1 | contig 143912 bp, 138 predicted proteins | sample RS3BMetagenome_FD_69209 | JGI IMG/M metagenome (GOLD analysis project Ga0080006, IMG submission 69209) | Ferric oxide microbial mat and aquatic microbial communities from Rainbow Spring, Yellowstone National Park, USA - RS3B (SPADES... ...
CGGTTGATTTGCCTTCGGGGGTTGAGATGATTATGCCCGGGGACAACACCAACCTCACCGTCAATCTGATCACGCCCATCGCCCTCGAAGAAGGCCTCCGCTTCGCCATCCGCGAAGGCGGTCGCACCGTCGGCGCCGGCGTGGTCACCAAAATCTTGGAGTAGGTAGGCACCAATGGCAAAGAAGGGTGAAGCTCGGACGATGATTACCATCGCGTGCACCGAGTGCCGCGAGCGTAATTACACGACCGAGAAGAACAAGAAGAACGATACCGAGCGGCTGGAACTGAACAAGTTCTGCCCGCGCTGTCGCAAGGTGGTTTCGCACCGCGAGGTGCGTTAGGCCAGGTATCGGGATCAATGCGCGGACCGAGGAGGAAATGCTCCTCGGTCCGCTTTTTCGTATTCCCTTTTTCCGCCGCGAGTGGCGGGCCGCCCCGCTACGTGCCGGTCAGCAGCCCTTAAATCGATTCAGACCGAGTTCCTTGGCAGCCCTGAGAGCCTGGAGGACGCCAACGCGCACGCTAGATTCGCACGACGTCATTTTGCTTGGGCGTCGTGACCGTCGGCCCCTTCCGGGGATCGATGTAGACGTCAACCTCCAAGCGCACCCCAAAGCCTGGGAGATAGATACCTGGTTCCACGGTGACCCCGAGTCCTGGGATCACCTGACGGGTATCGTGAGTTTCGAAGCCATCGAGGTTGACGCCGTTGCTGTGAATGGCTTCACCCAGACTGTGGCCGAGGCGATGGGTGAAATACTCACCGTAACCGGCCTTGTCGATCACCGTCCGGGCGACCTGATCGACTTGCCAGCCTTCAATGGCTCGACCTTGCGTCCAGGCAGTCTCTAGAAACGCCAGAGCGGTCTCCCGCGCTTCGCGGACGATGTCGAAAACCCGCTGGCGGTCGAGGGGAACGGTATCGCCAACCTGGGCAACCCAGGTGGCATCGCCGAAAATCGAGCCAGGCACCTGTTGCTTGGCCCAGAGATCGATGAGCACCCAGTCGCCGCGCTGGATTCGGGCGACCGAGGCGGGCGTCGGCTCGTAGTGCGGGTCACCGGAGTGGGCGTTCACCGCGACGGTCGGAAAATCCTCCGCGCCGAGTCCGCGCCTGGCAAACTCGCCGCGAATGAAATCGCGGACTTGAATCTCGTCGATTCCACGACCTAGCTCGTCCGCGATGAAGCCGAACGCCTCCTGAGCGACCGCGACGACCGCCTCGGCGGCCAGAAGATGCGTGTCGAGCTGCGCTGGCGACCAACGCGCAACCGCGAACTGCAGAACGTCGCCGGACGACTCGACCTGCACGCCATAGCTTCGAACCTGCTCGACCGTTCCGGCGTCTACGCGCCCGACGACCGGCAGCGCGCAGTCCTTGGAATACTCCATGGCAACCCGCTGGCGGCCCTGAAGCAATTCGCCGAGCAGTCGGTCCTGGCTTTCGCGACCTCGATATTCGACAATCGGCCAGCCGAGGTCCGCGACGCGCTCCGCGTCGATCATGTGGGCGAGAAAACTTGGCGTCCCGGTGGGGGGAATGAAGAGAAACAACCGCCGGGTCGTGTGACGGCGCCCACCCAGGATGTCCCAGAGGATCGGATTGTTGTGGTGAAAGTCCTCGACGAGCCAGCCATCCAGGTTCTGCTGCCTGAGATAGGACTGGGCCGCCGCCAGGTCAAAAGCGCCTGCCATAGTTCGTCCCCCGAATTCTGGTCACCATGCGTCAATGTCCGGGTGCCTTCGGTTCGTCGGGCTCGCGCCGCGCGATCAGACCTTGCCCTTGCCCTTGCACTTCGGACAGGTGCCTTCAACTCGGTGCCAGCCGCCCGGCTCCGAGGGATCTGGCCACTTCTCGTTTACCATACCGGTACCATCGCACCGCGTGCACTTTACCTTCGGAGCAAAGTTGAAGCGCGAGACGACGATCATTACGACGACGAGAATGATAAAGAAAACTATTGTCTCCGGCCCCACGCTGGCCTCCTCGCTTCGTCAAAGGGCTGGTTTAGCTGCGTTGATGATTCCGTGGTGAGATTATACATCGCGTCCAACCCCTACGGGATCTAAACGGGCGACCGGCGGTCGGGGAATGCTATAATCCCCACGATGATCACCAAAGAAAACGTTGTCGACGGCCTGAATCCGGCCCAGCGCTCCGCCGTTATGACAACCGACGGTCCGCTCCTCGTCCTGGCCGGTCCCGGGTCGGGCAAGACCCGGGTCATTACTCACCGAATCGCCTACCTGCTCGGCACGAAAGGCGTGCCCGCCTCGCAAGTCCTGGCGGTGACGTTCACAAACAAAGCCGCCCGCGAGATGGTCGAACGCCTACGGTTGCTGGTCCCTGGTCAGAGCGACGCGCTGACCGTCGGCACCTTCCACGCGGTTTGCGCTCGTATTTTGAGGCGCGATGGAACGGCTATCGGCGTCCCGCCGAACTTTACGATCGCCGACGACGACGATCAGGTGAAGATCGTCAGGCAAGCCCTGAAGGATTTGGATCTCGACGAAAAGCGGAATCCGCCTCGAGCGATGCTCTATCGGATCTCCTCGGCGAAAAGCAAGCTGATTAGCCCGGATGAGTTTCGCTTGACTGCCGACAATTATGCCGACGAGCAGGTCGCGGTCGTCTATAGCGCCTACCAGAAGCTTCTAGACGCGGCACATCTGCTCGATTTTGATGATATCCTCGTCCGGACAGTCCATTTGTTCCGCGACTCTGGGCCGGTGCTCGATCGTTACCAGCAACGTTACCGCTATATTCTCGTCGACGAGTTTCAGGACACGAACCCGACCCAGTACGCGCTGATTCGACTACTCGGCTCGCGCTATCGGAACGTTTGCGTGGTTGGCGACGAAGACCAGTCGATCTACTCCTGGCGGCAAGCCGACATCCGCAATATTCTGAACTTCGAAAGCGACTTTCCGGACGCCCAAGCCGTCGTCCTCGACCAAAACTACCGTTCGACGCGGACGATCATTCAAGCCGCGCGGAGCGTGATCGCCCCGAACACTCAGCGTAAAGACAAGCGGCTCTTCACCGAAAACGAAGTCGGCGAGCGCATCGTCGTCTTCGAAGCGTATGACGAAAACGACGAAGCGAATTACGTGGCGACCCAGATCGAGCGCCTCGTCGCAACCGGCAAGGCCAAACTCGGCGACATCGCGGTGATGTATCGCGTCAACAGTCAGTCCCGAGTGGTCGAGAAAACCTTCCTCCGCCATCGGCTGCCGCACAAAGTCGTTGGGATGCGCTTTTTCGAACGTAAGGAGATTCGTGACCTACTCGCCTACTTACGGCTGATTCAGAACCCCCAGGACACCGCGAGTTTCGAGCGCATTATCAACGTCCCCGCCCGCCAAATCGGCGCGAAGACGGTTTCCGACTTGCGGATCTGGGCTGGCCGGCTCGGCGTTACCGCGCCCGAGGCGCTGCACCTGATCGGCGAAGCGGAGTCCCTCGGCGCTCCGTTGGCGCTTGGCCCGCGAGCAAAATCCGCGCTCGGCGATTTTGGAAGGACGATCGATACCCTGCGGAGATTCAGCACCGAGATACCGGTCGCGGCGCTCCTCGACAAAACGCTGCAAGTCACCGGCTACCTGGCGGCGCTTCAGGATGGCACCCCAGAGGCTGACGCTCGGGAAGATAACGTCCGCGAGTTGATCAAGGTCGCCGAGGAGTTCAGCGGTTACGGTCCGGAATCGAGCCTTCAAGCCTTTCTCGAAGACGCCGCGCTGGCGGCCGATGCCGACGAGTACGACGAATCCGCCGACGCGGCCACCTTGATTACCCTGCACGCCGCGAAGGGACTGGAGTTCGGAGTGGTTTTCCTCGTCGGTATGGAGGAAGGGATTTGTCCGCACAGCCGAGCCCTGGACACGCCTGACGAATTGGAAGAGGAGCGGCGATTAGCCTACGTCGGAATCACCCGAGCCCGACGACGCCTATTCTTGACCTTTGCTGGACGACGTACTACCTTCGGCGAGAGTTCGGCGCGCGTTCCGTCGCGCTTTATCAAAGATATTCCTAAGGAACTCCTCCAAGGAACGTCGCCAGCGCTGCAAGATCGCCGTTCCAGCCCACCGGAGCCACGCTTCAGCGCCGGCACTCCGTACCGGTCAGCGCCAACCGGGTCGACGAATCAGCCGGTGGCGTCGCCGTCGCTCCATCCCGGCGACCGCGTCAGTCATGCGCGATTCGGGGAAGGGGTTGTCGTCGCGGTAGTCACCCGAGGCGACGATCAGGAAGTGACCGTCGCCTTTCCGAACCAAGCGCCCAAGCGTCTTCTCGCGAGTATCGCTAACCTGACCGCGCTCTAGCCAAGCGCCGCTCGTCGGGGAGGCGTCAGTGTTCCGGCGCTCCGACCATGTCTGCGCCAGCCGTCAGATTGTCCCGGCCTTGCCGGCCGACGATTTGCGTGTAAATTTGAGTGGTCGCAATGTTGGCGTGGCCGAGCAACTCCTGCACTGCCCGCAAATCCGTGTTATCGTCGAGAAGTCGAATCGCGAACGCGTGTCGGAGCGACTGGGGCGTGATGTCGCTAGACAGGCCGGCTTGCCGGGCGTGTTCCTTGAGAATGAGCCAGAAGCCCTGGCGGGTCAAGCGATCGCCCCGGTGATTCACGAACAGGGCGATTTCGTCACGGCTCCGAATGAGCGCGTTGCGGGCCCGATCGACGTAGTCTCGTAGCGCCTCGACAGCCTGAGCTTCCAGTGGGATGATTCGTTCCCGCCCGCGACGTCCCAGGCATCGCACGTAGCCGGAACTCAAATCAATGTCCCCCTGGTTGAGCGATACCAACTCGCTGACCCGCAGGCCAGTGGAGTAGAGAATTCGTAGCATCGCATTGTCGCGCACGTCATCCGGCGAATCGCTTTGTCCGGGTTGTTCGAGGAGACCATTGACTTCAGATTCGCTGAGGCTACGCGGGAGGGTCTTGTCGATTCGCGGCGAATCGAGGTTTTCGGTGGGGTCGTTGAGGATCACACCCTGCGTCGCGAGGAAGTGGAAGAACGACTTAATCGCCGCGATTTTCCGCGCCGCGGTAGTCGTCTTATACCCCTTTTCCTTTAGCGCGACGATGAACCCAATGACCTTGGCGCGGGTGACCTGCGTCCAGCTATCGATAGAGCCGGCTGGGTCGTCCCCCATCGAGTCGTCAATCCGCCGCTGCGCCGACATCAGATACTGGCAAAATTGCGTGAGATCGTTGCGGTAGGCGGCGACCGTGTTCGGGGACGCCGAGAGTTCAGTTTCCAGGTGCCGGAAGTACTGCTCGACCTGATCCCAGAGAGCCTGCTCCATCGTCTCAATCCTCGACCGGATCCGGCTAAACGCCGCCACGTGGCCCACGGGACACACGAGGCTGGACGCGCCAAATTCCTTCGCTAAACACTTATTGAGTTACGGGAAAGGGGTACGTTTGCCCGGGCGGCCGGCTAGCGCGGCGCCCCGAACCACACACGGACGAAGACAGTGCCTCGGCCTAGCCTCCGCTTGCTATCCCGCCCACAACGGGCCGTATTTTATCACACGCTAAGAAAATGTCTAGCTAGTTTGGGCCTTCCCAGTCACCTTTCTAATGATTCTGTCTACTTTCCAAGCAATTGAGACGTCAGGCACCGCTGAATATGGCACGGACCGTGCGTGAACCAGCAGGGAGTAACGTCGACGAGGATCGAGCAGCTTGCTAACTCTGAGGCACGAGGCGTTTCTCGCGTTTGTCGGGCGCCTTCTCCACGATCGCGAGTTTTCGGAGTGGTTTGCCTCGCAGCCCATTTCCGCCCTGGCAAGCCACGGTTTGCGTGGACAGGACTTGCGTGACGTGGCAGAGGTTCTGAACTCCGAGCGGTACGAAGCCCACCTGGCGCACGCACTACGCCCAACCGTTGCCTTGTTGATCGACATGGTTGAGAACGCGAGGCCAAGCGAGGCCCCGGACGCCGCTTCCGCCCGCTACGCGCGTCTCGAGGAAGAGCTTCAAACGGCGCGGGTCCGGGTGTCTAGCGCGCGTGCCAGCACGCGACCCTGGTGGAGGTTCTGGTAGCCGGAGCGGTCCGCCATTCCGTGAGGAGTAAGACAGCGATGTCGTTCTGGTCGCAGATTGGGCAGTGGTTCGATTCGATCTTCGGGGCCGGCGATCCGCCGACCGAAGTTGAACCTTCGAAGATCGAAGCCGCGATTCACGTCATCCAGCTAGCAGTCGAAGACGAACAGCGGACGCGTCAGGTGCGTCGCCTGCGAATCGAGGACTTGCCGCTGGAACGACGGCAAGCCCTTGCCCGTGAATTGAAGCAGATCCTACGGAAAACGCAGCCCGAAGAGTGAATAGCGCGCCAGAGCGCGAACGGGCATTCAGTTCTCGACGACCGGCAAGTTTCGTCGCAGAACTTCCATTCGCTCAATCGCCAAACCGGCGCCGATCGCGACGCACGCCAGCGGGTTCTCGGCCACGTAACACGGGACGCCAGTCTCCTGCGACAGGAGCCGATCGATATTGCGCAAAAGCGCTCCCCCACCGGTCAGGACTATTCCTTTATCCATGACGTCAGAGGCGAGTTCCGGCGGTGTGTCTTCGAGCACCTGTCGAGCTGCCGCCACGATCGCCGACAGGGGCTCGCCGATTGCCTCACGGACCTCGGTGGATCGCAGAACGATCGTCTTCGGCAGGCCGCCGACTTGGTCGCGCCCCCGGACTTCCATGGACATTTCCTCGTCGAGGGGAAGGGCGCTGCCGATCTGAATCTTGATCTCCTCGGCCATCCGCTCGCCGATCATCAAATTGTACTTACGCTTGACGTAGCTGCCGATGGCGTCGTCGATGCGATTCCCGGCCACCCGAACTGACTTCGCTACCACGATGCCGTTTAAGGAGATCACCGCGGCTTCGGTCGTACCACCGCCAATGTCGATGATCATATTCCCGCTAGCGGCGTGAATCGGAATCTTTGCCCCGATTGCCGCTGCGAGGGGCTCCTGAATGAGGTGTGCGCGACCGGCCCCGGCATTGTGGGCAGCGTCGATGACTGCCCGCTGTTCCACACTTGTCACCATCGCCGGGACACAGATCATCACCTGAGGCCGGAACAAGCGCACCCCAACCCCACCGCAAACCTTTTCGATGAAGTACCGGAGCATCGCTTCGGTGTAGACGAAGTTCGCGATGACCCCGTCGCGCATGGGGCGAATAACGGTAATACTCTCCGGCGTCCGCCCGAGCATCTCGCGTGCGTCGTTGCCTACTGCGACAATCGTGTTGTCGGTGCTGGAGATCGCGATAACCGAAGGTTCCTGCAGAACGATGCCTTTACCACGCACGTGCACCAGCACGTTCGCGGTGCCCAGGTCGATGCCAATTTGTTTGGTGAACATTTCGTCTCAGATCTCACGCGCTCGCGGCAGCCGGCTCGAAAGCTACACGTTCCACGCGAGCACCCAGCCCAACCAGTTGGGATAGAACGTTTTCGTAACCGCGATCGATGTGATAAATATCGCAAATCTCGGTGACACCTTCCGCGACTAACCCAGCCAGGATAAGCGCGGCGCCACATCGGAGGTCGAGTGCGCGAACCGTCGTGCCTACCAAAGGCGTCGGGCCCTGGATCGTCGCCGTGTGGCCAGTGACGGCGATCGACGCCCCTAATTTACGCAATTCACTGGTGTACTGCAATCGATCATCAAAAACGCGTTCGTGGATCAAGCTTATACCGTCCGCCTGGGTCAACAGAGTCGCGATCGAGGTCTGAAGATCCGTCGGAAAGCCCGGATAGTGGAGCGTCTGAACCTCAACGGGACGAAGCCGACCGGTACCCCGGACCAAATAATCGCCCCCGTCGATTTCGACGAGCGCGCCAGCCTCCTGAAGCTTGTGGGTAAGCGGGTCCATGTGATCCGGAACGATATCGTGGATCACGACCTCGCCCCGACTGATCGCCGCGGCGATAGCGTACGTCCCGGCCTCGATTCGGTCTGGCATGACCCGGTGATGGAACCCTCCGAGCGCCTCGACCCCATCCACGACGAGATAGCTGGTACCTACTCCAGAGACCCGTGCTCCCATCTGGGTCAGACACGCAACGAGGTCCGCGATCTCCGGCTCGGTGGCGGCGTGCTTAATGATCGTCCGACCCTTTGCGAGGGTCGCCGCCAGAAGAACGTTTTCGGTGCCGGTGTGACTGGGGTAGTCAAGATAGATGCTCTTGCCGATCAAGGCGTCGGCCTGCATATCGTACACGTCGCCGAACAGGCGAACCCGCGCGCCCATCGCCGAGAAACTACGGATGTCCACGTTCACCGGGCGCTTCCCGATGCTGCAGCCGCCCGGATGGGGCGCCCGCACTTGACCTAACCGAGCCAGAATCGGTCCGGTGGCGAGAAACGACGCCCGCATCTGTCGGGCAAGGTCCGCCGGGACGATCGCATTGAGTTGGGTGGATTCCGGCGCGCGTACGACGACACGGTGGCGAATGTCGTCGACGAAAACTTGACAGCCCAAACGGCGGAGGAGTTCGGCCATCGTCCAAACGTCCCGAACCAGGGGGACATTCTCCAGAACACACTCCTCGGTCGTCAGTAGCGCCGCTGCCATGATCGGGAGAGCCGCGTTCTTCGCTCCGTTCGTTCGAACGGAACCGCGAAGCGGTACTTGCCCCTCGATGATGAACTTCTCCATGACGCTCCCTTTGGCGCCCTCTGGCGCGCCTACCGAACTTCGTCCGAGGGGGTTCGGTGGTGTCGCCTCGCGACCTTCAAGCGGACCTGAGAACGTCGCAGCGCCGCTTCGGCGGCCACGAGATCCTCAGTGCTGCCTCGCTCGGCGATCAAGCGGCGCGCCCGTTCCTCAGCCGCATGGGCGCGCTCGATGTCGATCTCCTCGGCACGTTCGGCGGAATCCGCCAGCACGAGCACTCGGTTATCGCGGATCTCGAGGAAGCCACCGCCAATCGCGAGATCGACCTCACCGGCCGGTCCGCGAACTCGAAGGGCACCGGGTTGGAGCGTTGTCATCAGCGCGGCGTGCCGGGGCAGGAGGGTGAGTTCGCCCTCCCGCCCCGGGGCCACGACTGAATCAACATCGTCGGAATAGACCATTCGCTCCGCGGTAACGACGTCCAGTCGCAGCGCAGGCACGTTACGCCTCCTTCGCGGCGCGTGCCCGTTCCGCAACGTCGTCGATCGTCCCAGCCATATAGAAGAGTTGCTCCGGAATATCGTCGTGCTTTCCGTCGATGATCTCGCGGAACCCGCGTACAGTCTCTCGTAAAGGCACGAAAACGCCCGGACGGCCGGTGAAGACCTCGGCGACGTGAAACGGCTGTGAAAGGAATCGTTGAATCTTTCGCGCGCGAGTCACGGTCAGTCTGTCCTCGTCGCTCAACTCTTCGATCCCAAGGATGGCGATGATGTCCTGCAAGTCCTTGTATCGCTGCAAGACTCTCTGCACACCTCGGGCCACGTCGTAGTGCTCTTCGCCAACGACGTTGGGATCCAAGATTCGCGAACTCGAAGCCAGGGGATCGACGGCCGGGAACAGTCCCAACTCGGCGATGGAGCGGTCCAACGACACGATCGCGTCCAGGTGCCCGAACGTGGTCGCCACCGCGGGGTCGGTGTAGTCGTCGGCAGGCACGTAAATCGCCTGCACCGACGTAATCGATCCCTTCTTCGTCGAGGTGATCCGCTCTTCCAGGGCACCCATCTCGGTGGCAAGTGTCGGTTGGTACCCTACGGCGGATGGCATCCGTCCGAGCAGCGCCGACACTTCGGCGCCCGCCAAGGTAAAGCGGAAGATGTTGTCGATGAAGAGCAGAATGTCTCGGCCTTCGATGTCACGGAAATACTCCGCCATCGTCAGCCCGGTCAGCCCGACCCGCAGGCGCACGCCGGGCGGTTCGTTCATCTGGCCAAACACCATCACGGTGTTGCTAATAACCCCGGACTCCGTCATTTCGTGCCAGAGGTCATTGCCTTCGCGCGAACGCTCGCCTACCCCAGCGAAGACGGAATACCCACCGTACTCGGCCGCGATGTTCCGGATGAGCTCCTGGATGATAACCGTCTTACCGGTTCCCGCGCCACCGTAAATGCCAATTTTGCCACCACGGGTGAACGTCGCGACCAGGTCGATGACCTTGATGCCGGTCTCGAGGACCTGGGCTTCCGTACTCTGCTCGGCGAACGAGGGGGCCGGGCGGTGAATCGGAAACTTGAGTTCGCTGTGGACCGGCCCCATCCCGTCGATGGGCTGTCCCAGAACGTTGAACATTCGGCCAAGGGTGGCCGGTCCCACCGGCACCGCGATTGGTGACCCGGTATCCAGCGCCTCGGCTCCGCGACGCAGCCCATCGGTGCTGTCCATCGCCACGGCCCGAACCCAGTTGTTGCCGAGGTGTTGCTCGACCTCGACCACGATTCGACCGTTCTCACTTTCCACGTCGAGCGCGTTCAAGAGATCCGGAAGTTGCCCCGGTGGGAACTCTACGTCCACGACCGGGCCGATGACCTGGACGACTCGACCTTTGGTTTCGGCCTTCGTCTCAACTGCCACGTAGATCTACCTCCTGACCGTGACTTAGCCCTTCAGGGCTTCGGCTCCGGCCGCAATTTCAAGAATTTCTTTGGTGATACTAGCCTGGCGGGCTTTGTTATAGGTCAGAGTGAGTTCCTGAACAACGTCCTTTGCGTTGCGCGTGGCGTTGTTCATGGCGACCATTCGCGCGCTGTGCTCGCTTGCCACGGCGTCCAGTACCGCCTGGTAAACCTCAATTTCCACGTAGCGAGGGAGGAGACTGGAAAGAACCGCTTGAGCGTTCGGCTCAAAAATGTAGTCGACCAATCCGGTCGCCTCTTCGGTCGGCGGCAGCACCGGAAGCAGTTGGCGAGTGACGATCTCCTGCTTGCTCGTCGACATGAACCGACTGTAGACGATGCTGACCCGATCGAAACGCCCTTCACGGTACCCGTTAATGGCAACCGTCGTGATTGGCGAGACGTCAAGCAGCCGCGGTCGCTCGCTCAGCCCGGTGACCTCGGCGATGACGTTGCCGTCGTGTCGAATTAGCCAGTCGCGGCCTTTTCGTCCGATTGGCATACTGTCGACTGGCGCTTCGGAATTCAAGATCGAACGCGCGGCAGCGCGGATGATGTTCGCGTTGAGCGAACCGCAGAGTCCTCGGTCACCGGTAATGACGATTAGGCCCGCCCGGCGGACCGGCCGCTGGACCAGCAATGGGTCAACCTCATCAGCAGTCGCGGTAAACCGGGCGAGCCCGCCGACCAACTCGGCCATCTTCTCCGCGTACGGACGGCTCGCCGATACCAGTTCTTGAGCCCGGCGCATCTTTACCGCGGACACCATCTCCATCGCCTTGGTGATCTGGCTAGTGTTCTTAACGCTTCGGATCCGTCGGCGAATCTCACGTGTACTCGGCATTGTCTGTCCTCTCCCACGAAGCCCGCGGGGGATCTATCAATTGAGTGTGTGGCGCGAAGACAGGCGCGACAATCGAACCGACCGGTCCGAACGAGCGCGCTCGCGCCCGCTGCCGCGCCTGCCGCCGCACCCTCCAAGCGCCGAACTAGAACGGGACGGTCTGCTTGAATTGCCCGATTGCGGTCTTGAGACCCTCGATCGTCGCGTCGCTCAGTACCTTATCCCGCGAGATTGCTTCGCCAATTTGCGGGTAGCTCGACGACACGAAACGCAAGAACGCGCTCTCAAACGCCCGGATCTTTGCGACCGGTACGTCGTCCAGGTAACCGTTGTTCACGGCCCAAATGATCATGACCTGCTGTTCAACCGGCATCGGCTGGTACTGTGGCTGCTTGAAGATCTCGGTGATGCGCGCGCCGCGCTCCAATTGAGCCCGGGTCGTTTTGTCGAGGTCCGAGCCAAACTGAGCGAACGCCGCCAACTCGCGGTACTGGGCAAAGTCAAGCTTCATTCGGCCAGCGACCTGCTTCATCGCCTTCGTCTGCGCCGAGGAACCGACGCGCGAGACCGAAATCCCCACGTTCACGGCGGGGCGAATGCCCGCGTAGAACAGGTCGGATTCAAGATAGATTTGACCGTCGGTAATCGAAATGACGTTGGTCGGGATGTACGCCGACACATCGGCGGCCAGTGTCTCGATGATCGGCAGCGCGGTCAGGCTGCCACCACCGTGCACCTTATCGTACTTAGCCGCTCGTTCCAACAAACGGGAGTGCAGATAGAAAACGTCGCCCGGATACGCCTCGCGGCCGGGTGGTCGGCGGAGAACCAACGAGATTTCCCGATACGCCCAGGCGTGCTTGGTCAAATCGTCGTAGACGATCAGCGCGTCGCGGCCAGTCTCCAGATACTCTTCGGCGATGGCGCAACCGGCGTAGGGAGCGATGTACTGCAACGCCGCCGAGTCGGTCGCGTTCGCGGCGACGACGATCGTATTGTCCATCGCGCCGGCCTTTTCCAGCGTGGCAACGACTTGCGCGACCTTGGCGGCCTTCTGGCCGATCGCAACGTACACGCAGGCGATGTCGCCCTTCTTCTGGTTGATGATCGTATCGAGGGCGATAGCGGTCTTTCCCGTCCCTCGGTCGCCGATGATGAGCTCGCGCTGCCCACGGCCAATCGGGATCATCGCGTCGAGCGCCTTGATACCGGTCTGAACCGGCTGGTTCACCGCAGAGCGGGTCACCACGTTGGGGGCAATTCGCTCGACAACCCGGCGGCGAGTGGCGCCTAGCGGGCCCTTTCCGTCGATTGGCACGCCGAGCGGGTTGACGACTCGACCGACCAACTCGTCGCCGACCGGGACGTCGACGATCCGACCGGTCGTCCGGACCTCGTCGCCTTCCTTGAGCCCCTCTTCGGACCCCAGGATAACCGCGCCGACGGTTTCTTCTTCCAGGTTCAGCGCCAGGCCAAACACTCCGGTGCTGAACTCCAACATTTCTCCGGACATCGCGCCGGAAAGGCCATAAATGCGAGCGATGCCGTCGTGAACCTCGATAATCGTTCCGACGTTGACCGAGGTGACCGGCTGGGTGAACTTCTCAATCCGCTCGCGAATGATTGAACTAATTTCTTCGGCTCGTACTGCCACGTTCTGCTCCCTCCTCAGGCCATCAGGCTTTCGCGGAGCGCGTTGAGACGCCCGACGACGCTGGCATCGATCAAACGATCGCCCACTCGCGCGACAAATCCGCCGATAATCGACGGACTCACCGCGGTTTGCATCACCACGTTCCGCGCGCCGGTCAGGGCTCGCAACCGCTGCTGGAGTTCACCAGCAGTCGCGTCGTTTAGCGGCACCGCGGTGGTTACCTGTGCGTGGACAATTCCGCGCAGGCTGTTCAACTCATCTTCGTAGGCGGCGACGACGTACCCGATCAGGTTCGTCCGCCGGTTCTGGACCAATAATATGGCAAAATTGCGAGCTTTCTCCGGCACTTGGGCCAGAGTTGCCTGGATCATATGGATCTTCTGCTCGGTGGGGATGGCCGGATTATCTAAGAACGCGCGCAGAGTCGAATCCTCGAAAACGTCCCGGATCACTCGAAGGTTGCGCAGCCACCCATCGAGGTCGTGGTCATCCCGACCGATTGCAAAGACGGCCCGGGCATACCGGCGGGCAACGCCGCTCGTCGCCATGATCTCTCTGGATCTCCTTCACTAATTGACGTTGAGTTTCTCGGTTTCGGCCAGTGCCTCACGAATCAAACGCTGGTGCGACTCTTGATCGAGGGAACGTCCGACCGCGCGTCCAGCCGCCAACACCGCCAGGTTCGCCACCTGCTTCCGGAGTTCACTAACCGCGGCTTCCCGTTCGCGGGCGATGGCCTCCAGCGCCCTCTCGCGCTGCTCTTCGAGGAGCTTGCGAGTCTTTTCCGTCTCTTCCTGACGCAAACGCTCGGCGATTTTTTCCGCCTGTCCAATGATCTCCTGGCCCTCGCGCCGCGCCTCGGCAATCCGCTGGGCGAATTCGGCCTCGGTCCGCTCGGCCTGGGCCTTGATCTCTTCCGCGCGCTCCATGCTTTGGCGGATCCGCTCCGAGCGCTCGTCCAGCATTTTGACGATTGGCTTATAAGCGACGGCGCGCAAAATGACCAGCAGAAGTACAAAGTTGATAAGCTGAGCAACGAAACCGGGTAAGGTTACTCCGAGGCCTTCCAACGCTCCTCTCCTTCTGCGAGCAAGTGCCGTTGCAGGGTGTCACCTGCAAATGGGTTGGGTCAGAGTTTCCCGTGGGTCGGGGCAACACGATCTCGGCTCCCTCGCTCCGCGGGGCAACCGAGGTTTTGATACCCCACCAAACTGCATGATACCAGATACCAGGGTGGGCCGAACGAACCTCGTCCGGCCCGATGAACGTCCCCCGCCTAGGTAAACTTGAGAATGAGGGCGACGACCAGCGCGTAAATCGCGATGGCTTCCGCGAACGCAAGACCAAGGATCATGTTGAGGCGAATCGTGGGCTCAGCCTCCGGGTTACGTCCGAGCGCTTCCATCGCTCGGCTGACCAGAATGCCGATGCCGAGGCCTGGCCCCATTGCGCCAAGCCCAATTGCCAGGCCAGCCGCCAACATTTTTAATCCGACATCCGTCACAGCCTTTTCCTCCTTCTGCCGCCAGGGCCAAGAATGGTCGGTCGCTGGCCGCGCCACACTGCCAGCCCTTTCGGGTTGTTAGATTCTGTCTCGGGAACAATGGTACGGAGGATTGCCGAACGACCCCAAGCCGTTGCTTCGGACGCGGCACGGTCAGCCCCCACCCGGGAACCGTCGCACGAGTCAGGCATCCCGCGAGGAATCGTCCTCGGGGTGCTCGCCTTTCTTGCGAGTCCTCGTCGTCGCCGCAGCTTCGTCGATTGACTGCGCCACCAGCCGGAAAACGATGATGCTGCCCAGGATGATACCCAGAAGCGACAGCACCAGTGTTCCCCACGGTTTGGTGCCAAAGCGCGAGTCGATCCACAATCCAAGCACGAGGCCCAAGATGATTGAACCAACCATCGTCAGCCCGAGCTGCGTTATCAAGGCAAGCGGTCCGCCCCAACCTTGACCCATCCGATGCTCCCGTCTGGCGCCGGGGCAAAGTATAGCATGGCGTAGTTGACGGGCGCAACCGGAGAATCCCGGGGGAGAAATCCAGCCGGCGGATCTGTCGCGCGAAAAAGGCCGGAAAGTCAGCGAGGGTGCCCTGACATTCAGGGCACCCTCGCGAGGGAATCCGAGCGGTGAAACTACCCGACCGCGGGGGCCGGGCTGAGCATCGGAGGTGGAATGATTTGGTCCGGCAGGAAGCAACGCTCCAAAGCATCACCTTCTACCGTCTCATCCCGTAGCAGAGCTTGCGACATGCGATCTAATGCGTCGCGATGACTCGTCAGAATCTCCAGTGCTCGGTTATAGGCCGTCTGAATCAGGCCGAGAATTTCTTCGTCGATAGCCTCGGCACTCTTCTCGCTATAGTTCTTCTGCTCCCCAATCTCGCGACCGAGGAACACCAGTTCCTCTTTGTGACCCATCGCCACCGGTCCGATTCGCTTGCTCATGCCGTACTCGGTCACCATGCGCCGAGCCATCTGAGTCGCGCGCTCGATATCGTTTTCCGAGCCGGTGGTCATCTCGCCGAACACGATCTCCTCAGCGACGTGTCCGCCGAGCGCAAAGACCAGGAAGTCCTCGAACTGTGACTTGGACCACAGGTAGCGATCTTCGGCTGGCAGGACTCGGGTGTAGCCACCCATCATCCCTCGGGCGATGATCGACACCTTGTGAAGCGGGTCGACGTTCTTCAACATCTTCGCCGCGACCGCGTGGCCGGCTTCGTGATAGGCCGTGACCAGCTTTTCGTGTTCGGAGATGACCCGAGACTTGCGCTCTGGCCCGGCGATCACGCGATCGATCGCTTCTTCGAACTCCGCCATACCAATGCGCTTCTTGTTGCGGCGCGCTCCAAGAATCGCGGCCTCGTTCACCAGATTCGCGAGGTCGGCCCCGGAGAAACCTGCCGTCTGTTTGGCGAGGATCTCGATCGTCACCGACGGTTCGATCGGCTTGCCACGCATGTGCACTTCCAGAATCGCGCGTCGGCCGGCGATATCCGGGCGATCGAGCACAACTTGCCGATCAAATCGGCCCGGTCGCAAAAGCGCGGGGTCCAGAACATCTGGTCGGTTCGTCGCGGCGACGACGATCACGTTGGTGTTCGAGTCGAAGCCGTCCATCTCGACCAGAATCTGGTTCAGGGTTTGCTCGCGCTCGTCGTGGCTGCCACCCAGACCCGCGCCACGCTGCCGACCAACCGCGTCGATTTCGTCGACGAAGATAATGCACGGCGCGTTGCGCTTTGCCTGATCGAAGAGGTCACGGACGCGGCTCGCGCCGACGCCCACGAACATCTCGACGAACTCGGAACCGGAGATGCTAAAGAACGGTACGCCGGCCTCGCCGGCCACGGCACGGGCCAGAAGGGTCTTGCCGGTGCCCGGTGGCCCAACCAGCAGCACGCCGTGGGGAATCCGAGCGCCGAGCGCGGCGAATTTCTCCGGATACTTCAAGAATTCGACAACTTCTTGAAGTTCCTGTTTCGCCTCCTCCACCCCTGCTACGTCGTTAAAGGTGACCGACTGCTTATTGCCCATGAACATCCGGGCGCGGCTCTTCCCAAACGACAGTGCCTGATTGTTGGAGCCTTGTGCCTGCCGCATCATAAATAGGAAAACACCAGCCAGGAAGACGAAGGGTAAGAATTGCAGCATCAGGCTGAGCCAGTTACCTAGCTCGGCCGGCTTCTGGTATACCACGTCAACCTTAGCGATCTGGCTCTGCGGAACGCCCGCCGCCTCCATCACCTGATAGACGTTGGTATTTGGATCCGCCTGGACCTGCGCCTCGACCCCATCGGATCGCTCGACCGTCCAGGAGTTTCCTTGAACGATAATCTGCTTGATCTGGCCTTGCCGCGCTTGCTGCATCACGTCGCCGAGCGATTCCTGCTGTGGCTGCCGCCCGCCTCCCGAAGGAAAGAACGACAGAAAAAGCGCGATCAGCGCCACGATGATCAGCAAATAGACAAAGCTATTTCTCAGCCACTTTGTATCCATGAACCGGCTCTCGTCTCCTTGCCGACTCGGCTCCTGCTTAGGATTATAAACAGAACTCTCAACCTTTTCAAATCATTAATCGTCAAAAAACGATTATGGGCGCTTGTAGACTTCTGGGCGGAGCACTCCAATGTAGGGCAGATTGCGATATTGCTCGGCGTAGTCCAAACCATAGCCAACCACAAAACGATCGGGAATCTCGAATCCGACGTAGTCAATCGGCGGCGCGAATCCTTTTGCCTTGTCTTTCCGAAGCAGCGCGCAGATGCGGACGCTCCGAGGGCCTCGATTAAGCAAATTCTCGAGCAGGTAGCGCAGGGTCAGGCCGGTGTCCACGATATCCTCCACGATTAAGACGTCCCGTCCCTCGATCGAGTCGTCCAGATCCTTGAGGATACGCACAACCCCGGTTGACTCGGTGCTTTGCCCGTAACTCGAAACGGCCATGAAGTCAAGCTCGATCGGCAGTCCGACGTTACGCGACAAGTCAACCATGAACATCACCGCGCCCTTCAGGACGCCGACGAACAACGGGGCATTTGCCGCATAATCGACGCTGATTTGTCGCCCCAATTCGGAGACGCGCCGCTGAATCTCCTCTTCGGAGATCATCACCGTATCGATGTCGTCGTGCGTGGGATTCACCGTTCACCTTTATTCTTCTGATCACGTGCTGTCTTCACCGACGACCCTTCGGTACCGTCAGCCGCCCCGATCCACGACTTCACAGCAGACAACCTCTTGGGCATCCGGGCCAGCGAGAAACTCTCGGCTCCTTCGTAGCCCCACCACCCACGCGATTCGGTCGCCCGTTCCCAGGAGCGGTACGCCGTCCCGCTCCGCGCGCGGGATGTGCGCGTCCACGAGAACGTCCTGCAGCTTCTTGGTCCCGGCCAGTCCTTCCGGTGCCAACCGGTCGCCGGGCCGTCGCGAGCGCAGGACCAGGGAATCCGCTAGCTGACGAGCATCTAGGTCCGTGTGCCAGCGGTCTCCCAGTCGGGACAAGCACCGCTTTTGCTGGCGACGGACCCGAAGCGTCGCGCGCTCCGGCCGTTCGCTGCTGCGGACGGATCGCGGCAGTCTGATTGGCAGTTCGTTCGGCGACCCGGACAGTGCGACGGTGCCGTCGACCGGCTCGGGAGGAAGCGCTGCGCTTTGCGGACCAATGCTCAGCCAGTCGTGCTCGATGTGAACGAACCGTCCGCCCGGCCAGTCGAGACGAGTGCCCGCCGGCCAGTGCTCGGCGGCCTCAATCGCCGTTTCGACCGCCTCCGAGCCAATCGTTACCCCACCGGGCATCGCGGCCCGACGAACCAGCGCCCGTTTGAGCGCGGCCGGAAGTGCCCGAAATCGATCACGTCGGATGAGCCAGCGCGCGCCCTGGACGACCACCAGATCCGGTAGCCGCCGATCAAGCTCATCCTCGACAAAAGTCTCGGTGTCGGCCGCGGCCCTCCCGAGCCGCTCCAGCGCAAGGTCGACGCGCGGATTAAGGTGGCGCATGCCGGGCAAGACTTCGTGGCGGACCCGGTTCCGCGAAAAGGCGACATCCTGATTTGTTATGTCCACCCGTGGGCTCAATCCGTTAGCCCGACAGTACGCTTCGGTATCGCTACGGGCAAGCGCAAGTAGCGGACGAAATAGGCGAAGTCTTTCCCCGTCGACGTCGAGCGCGGTGTCCTCGGTCATACCAACCAGTCCGCGCAGACCCGAGCCCCGAATCAGGTGGAGCAGCCGAGTTTCGTTCTGGTCGTCCCGAGTGTGGCCGAGAGCGACCGCCAGCGCGCCGGTTGAAGTGGCTAAATCGGCAAAGAACTTCAACCTGGCGTAACGCGCTGCCTCTTCGAGGCCGGTGGCGCGTTCCGCGGCCAGTTTGCGAACATCCAGCCTCCCGATGCTGCAGGGAATGGCGAGTGACGCCGCGATCTCACAAACGAACCGGGCGTCCTCCGGCGACTCGCCACGCAGGCAATGATCGACGTGGGCGACGCGCAGCCTTGGTCGTTTATCCTCGGAAAGCCGTGCCAGGGCGTGGAGAAGCGCGAGTGAATCCGCTCCGCCGGAGACCCCGACGAGAAGCGCCACCCGTGACAGTCCCTGTCGGTGCACGGCCTCTTCGATTGTCGCGAGAAAATGCGCGGACGATACCATGGCGTTGACCCGTCTAGAAACCTGGAGAAAATAGAGAAGGCGATCCTAGATCTCTAGGATCGCCACGTGGTAGCGGGGGTTGGATTCGAACCAACGACCTTCGGGTTATGAGCCCGACGAGCTGCCACTGCTCCACCCCGCGTCAACACTAGTATTATAGGCTTCGATCAGCGCCAAGTCAAGGCAACGCCCTGACCGGCGGCGAACGCCGAGTGGGGCGGCGCCTTTGATCGAGCCGCCCCACTCGGCGCGTCAAGCCGAGCGCTTTGCCGTCGACGGTTTGGGAGTCGCCGCTCCCTTCTCTTTGTAGGTTAACACGCGGCCCCAGGTGCTCTTGGTACCCCAGATGCCGGACCGCAGACACTGCAGTTGGACGATCTGACTGTGGTCCACGAACAGATTGACTTCCGGACCGTAGTTCGTGACGTACCAGGAGAAGACGGCCGGATCCGCGGCTTCGAACATGACCTTGTCGAGGCCGAGCGAGTCGACGAACTTGGCCGGAACATCCGAACGCCAGGTCTCCACGCTCTCGGTAATGCCCTCGGATTCGATCATGATCATGTACGCGCCAGCGTCGATAAAGCGCCTCGCCTCGGCGATCGCCAGCTCCGGTGCGCGAGTCCCCTCGACCGCTAACTCGGACGCCGCGGTTGCCCCGCCCGCCCCGAACTGAATTCCCACTTCCGGTTTTGCTTTCAACCCGGCCTTCTGGACAGATTCGACCAACCGCAGCCAGTCCTCGAAGGGTATCGTGACGAAGCCGGTGGAGACTTCGATGATGTCGAAGCCAATCTCTCTGCAGGACTGGATATACTTTTGGACGGCGTCGGTCCCCTGGGTCAGGACAAACTCGATGAATCCGCCGGTCGAGACGAGCACGTCGTGCCGATGGCACAGTTCGATGATCTCTTTAATCGCGCTTCGCGGCATGAGGGAAAACGAGCCCCCGGCAAACTTGAGGGAGTCGACGTACCACCCCATGGTGTCGAGTACGTCCTGAAGGTAGTTCGTGCCCATCGGGGTATAATAGGGCCCCCGGATTTCGGTCACCCCTCGCGCCCGCGGCTTCGCGGGCGATTCGTTCACGCGCAGAAAGGGCATCCACCGCTCGGCGCCCGACGGGTCAGAGTTTTTCCGCTCAGCCACCTGAATCTCCTCGATCGGTGAAGTTTGAAACGAAACGACGCGGGTCAACTTGCCGACCGACGCACCGGAGCGACGGCCGACCGCACGCGCGCGAGTAGTTGCATCAAGTCGGCAACGGTTATCGTCTCCAAATTGGCAACTGCTTGCACGATCTGCTCTCTTAGACCGGCATCCGCACCCGGGGCGCTCAAAAGGTCGAACTTCTTGACTTCGGTTTCCCAGCGGATCGGCTGAGTGTAGTATCCTTCGTAGGCAAGTTTTTCGAGGAACAGGCGCTTGCCATCGCGAAGCCAAACCGTCACCCTGGTCGGCATTTGCCGGGGAAAGTGCTGCGACAATTCATTGGACGGCCGCACGCTGACCTTGCGCAGGAGGTTCTGGACGTCCTGCCGAAGGATCCGTTGCGGTAGGTACTGACTCGGGGTAACCTCGCCGTCCAGAATCGCGACCGCGACCATGTAAGGAAGGCTGTGATCGGCTTCCTCCTTGGTTCGGATCGTCGTCTTCTCGCCCTCCTCGCCGCCGCCGATGATGTTGTAGGCAACGTCGAAGGTTTCGACTTCAACTCGGTCGACTTCTTCCGCCTTGAAGTTATTCACTTGACGCAACTCCAGGACGGCTTCCAGCGTCGACTGGGAATGTACTTCGGCGTTGTACTTCTTGACTGAAGTTTCGGTCACCTTCTCCAGGTTTTCCTTAGACCAGTCAATCGCAAAAGGCCCGGAAATGGTATCCGCGAACCCCTTGTTGCCTTCGAAGACCTCGCGCGGACCGGTGATGCCCCGCATGGCGAGGAACGTCGCGTGAGTACACCCGAACACGGTGTTCGGATATGCCAACCCCTTCCAGTTCGACAACGCGCCGGTTCGGGTAACCCGGAGCGCGTTGAAGGCAGTTCCGCAGATGCCGATCGCATTGGTCGTTTGCTCGACATTCAAGTCGAGCGCCTTGGCCACCCCGGCCGCGACCGCGAACGAGCCAAGGGTGGTATGGTCAAACCCGCGGGCCCGCACCGGCGCGACGTCGCACAGCCGACAAAAGACCTGATAGGCCACGGCCAACGCGACCATGAGGTTCTTGCCGTCGCGGGCCTGGTATTCTCCCCCGGCCAACACCGCGCCAAGATTGTCGCTCGGGTGGCAGGTTTCCCCCTTCGCCAGGTAACTGTCGTTGAAGTCGAGATAGCGCACGAGCGCGCTATTGTAAAATGCGGCGCGGTCCGGCGCGGTTCGGCCGCCCGCGATGAGCGTACAGAGCGACGAACCCCCGAAGTCCGCCAGCTGCTCGCGAATCCTCGCGATCGGCTCACCCCCGAGCGCGCCGATTGCACAGCCAAGGGAATCGAGAATCCGGACCTTCAACTGAACGCGCGCGACTTCCGACAACTCGTCGTAATTCGCGCGCGCGACGAACGCGGCCAATTGCTCACTCATCGTCATCTGGACTTACCTCCGGATAAACACGAGCCGCCAGCGTCGACAACGTTCTGGGGTTCACCGGTCAGGAAAGCTCGGACGTTTTCGACGACTGTTTCGAGAATTCGCCGCAGGGCTTCGCGACTGTAGAACGCGCTGTGTGGCGTGATAATGACGTTCGCGCGACGCGAGAGGGCGTGATGGCGAAGCAGTGCGCGGAGTTTGTCTTCCGCGCCAGTTGAGGTAAGCAGGCGCTCTTCTTCGGCGACTAACTCTTCGCCTTCGACGACGTCCAAGCCCGCGCCAGCCAGGATGCCCTCGTCGAGAGCCCAGGAAAGCGCTTCGGTATCGACGAGCGAGCCGCGCGCCGTATTGATCAAGAGGGATCCCGGCTTCATCGACGCGAAGCGCGCGCGGTCCATCAGGTGAAAGGTATCCGGGGTTGCCGGCGCGTGGAGCGTGACGACGTTCGCTTGTTCGAGGAGTTCGTTAAGCGCGACGTAACGGAATCCCAGCACCTCGGCGAGGAGGGGTTGAGGCTTCACGTCGTAGGCGAGCACCGACATGCCAAAACCCCGGCCGATCCGAACGACGTGCATGCCAATACTGCCCGCGCCGACGACTCCCAGCGTTTTTCCGTAAAGGTCAAAGCCTTCCAGGCCTTCCAATGAAACGTCGCCACGGATCGCGCGCTGGTTAGCTTGCATGATCCGCCGCGCCAGGCACAGAATGAGCCCGAAGGTGTACTCGGCAACCGTGTTCGCGCCGTACTGCGGAACGTTGCTGACGACGATTCCCCGATCGCGCGCGGCGCGCATGTCGATGTGGTCGTAGCCGGTTGACCGGGTCGCGATAAAGCGAAGGTCGGGAAGGCGGTTCAAGACGTCACGGGTGACCCGCGAGCGAATGAATACCGAGATGATCGCCGCGCTCTCCGCGCGCGCTACCGTCTGGGCGTCGAGCGGATCCGGATAGACCTGCAGGTCGGTCCCCGGCAGGGCTCCCCGCAAGAATTCCTCTTCCCAAGGATGGACCTCAAAGAAAACGATCCGAGTGTTTCGATCTGCCATCGCGCGTACCGTCCCGGGCCCAAGCGGATCAGGCGTGTCGTGCCTCGGAAGGTGTCCGGCACGAACCATGCCGGACGGCCGCGCTAGCGAGGAAATTGGATGACAGTTTGTCCGCCGAGGTACGGCTGCAGGATGTCCGGCACGCGGACCGAACCATCCTCATTTTGGTACGTCTCGAGCACCGCGGCGAGGGTGCGGCCAACGGCGAGACCCGAGCCGTTGAGGGTGTGCAGGTACTCCGGCCGTGCCCGAGGAGTTGGGCGAAACCGAATGTTCGCCCGACGCGCCTGGAAGTCGCCGAAGTCACTGCAGGAGGAAATTTCGACCCAGCGGCCACCAACGCTCGGCGCGTCGTCGTCACCAACTGCCGGCAGCCAGACTTCGAGGTCGTACGTTTTGGCCGCGGCGAAACCGAGGTCGCCGGTACAGAGCAGCATAACGCGGTAGGGCAACTCGAGGCGATTCAGGACGTCTTCGGCGCTGGCGACCAGACTTTCCAGTTCGCGCGCGGACGTTTCCGGCCGAACGACCTTCACCATTTCGACCTTTTCAAATTGGTGCACGCGAATCAAGCCGCGGGTGTCACGTCCCGCCGCGCCGGCCTCGCGGCGAAAGCAGGCCGAGTACGCGACGTTCCGAATTGGCAGGGTTTCGGCGTCGAGGATCTCGTCGCGGTACAGATTCGTCACCGGGACCTCGGCCGTCGGGATCAGCCAGAGGCTGTCCGCGTCGACGGAGTAGGCTTCGTCGGCAAACTTCGGGAGTTGGCCGGTTCCGACCATGCAGTCCCGCTTAACGAGGTAGGGAGTAAGAACCTCGGTAAATCCGTGCTCGCGAGTGTGCAGGTCAAGCATGTATGAGATTAGCGCGCGGTTCAATCGGGCGACGTCTCCCTTGAGCACCCAGGAGCGCGGACCGCTGATCTTGCTACCGGCGGCGAAGCTCAACCCGCCCAGCCGCTCACCGACATCCCAGTGGGGCCGCGGTGGGAAGGAGAATACCCGGGGCGTTCCAAGTCGCCGGACTTCAACGTTCTCATCCGCCCCGGACCCCACCGGTGTCGTGGCGTCCGGGAGATTGGGGACGTACAGAAGTAGCTGCTCAAGTTCGCGGTCGATCTCGGCGATTCGGATGTCTAAACTCCGGATCCTCGCTCCGACCTCCCGCATTTCGGCCAGCAACGCCGGGGGGCGCTGCGTCATTCTGCCCATTTTCTGGGACACCAGATTCCGCCGAGCGCGCAGGCCCTCGGCTTCGGTCAGAACCTGCCGGCGGTCGGCGTCCAGGTGCAGAATCTCCTCGATCGGAGCGGTAGTGTGTCGGTCGGCAAGCGCACGCCGGACGAGATTCGGGTCGTCACGAATCCGTTTGAGACTCAGCATGCCGTCCCTTCTCCCAGTGCTGAACCACCGCACCCACTCGGCGTTGCCATAGTGCCTCCACTCCGCGCCAATCGGGCACTGGTGTCCCGTCAGGGCGGGGTGGTTGGGCACCAATGCGGGGTGCCCCTGGGCCGGGTGTCTCGACTTTGCCCTAGGTCAAGGAGCGTCGGTGAGGAAAGAGGATGACTTCGCGAATCGACTGTTGGTCGGTGAGAAGCATCACCAGACGATCCACGCCAATCCCCAGGCCACCGGTCGGCGGCATGCCGTGCTCCAAGGCCTCGATGAACTCTTCGTCGAGGACGTGCGCTTCGTCATCGCCGGCCGCCCGCGCCTGGAGCTGCTCGGCAAATCGCGCCCGCTGGTCGATCGCGTCATTCAGCTCGCTAAAAGCGTTCGCGATCTCGATGCCGCCGACGTAGGCCTCGAAGCGCTCGACGAGTCGCGGATTCTCTGGCTTGCGCTTGGCAAGCGGCGAAAGCTCGACCGGATAGTCCAGGATGAAGGTTGGCTGGATCAGCTCATGTTCCACGTGCGTGCTCAGCAACTCGTCGACGATCTTTCCCCAGGACGACGTCGGGCTGATCGGCAGGTTCAGGTGTGCGACCTCGCGAAAGAGGTCGTCGCGATCCGGGTGAGCCAGCACGTCGACGCCGGATTTCTGGAGAATCGCGTCTCGCAAGGTTACCCGTCGCCACGGCGGCCGCAGGTCCACCACCTGACCATCGAAGGTGATCGTCGTCTTTCCGAGGACGGTGTGAGCGATCCAAGGTACTAACTCCTCGACCATGGTCATCACGTCGAGGTAGTTCGCGTACGCCTCATACGACTCCATCACCGTAAACTCCGGGTTATGGGTCGTATCCACGCCTTCGTTTCGAAAAACTCGACCAACCTCAAAGACCTTATCAAACCCGCCGACGATCGCGCGCTTGAGGTACAACTCGGTCGCGATTCGCATGAAAAACTCGCGGTCGAGCGCGTTGTGAAAGGTCTTAAAGGGACGGGCCAGCGCACCACCGTAAAGTGGCTGCAGAACCGGCGTTTCAATTTCGATGAAGCCGCGCTCCTCCAGGAATCGCCGCATCGCCGACACCGTCGCACTGCGCGTACGGAAGATCTCGCGAACCTGCGGATTTGCCATCAGGTCCAGGTACCGCTGCCGATATCGCTTTTCCACGTCGGTGAGCCCATGCCACTTTTCCGGCATCGGCCTTAAAGATTTCGCGAGTAGCACCAGCTCGGTCGCCTCGACGCTGACCTCGCCAGCCCGAGTCTTCATCAAACGTCCGGTCGCGCCAATAAAGTCGCCAAGGTCGAACAACGTCTTAAAAGCCTCGTAGTTCTCGGCTCCGAGAACGTCTTCCTTGAGGAACAACTGGATCTTGCCGCTGCCATCTAGAATGTGGCAAAAGCTCGCCTTCCCCATGATCCGGCGGCTCACCAGGCGACCAGCGACCGAGACGGTTTGTCCGGCAAGTCGATCGAAGTCGGCAACGGCCTCCAGGTTCGGCACCGTTCGACGAAAGTTAGTCGGATAGGGCTCGATCCCACGCTCCCGCAAGTCGCGCAACTTGCGCAAGCGTTGCGCGACCAGTTCGTCGGCGTGTTCGACCGGCGCTGTGGCGTTGGCGGGCGGAATCTCCGGCAAATTCTGTGCGTCCGTTATGTCGTTTGCCATTCACTTTTCGCCAAAAAGAATTGATAATCCCCGTTGCGGGGAGCTAGTCGATCGACTGAATTGCAAGGCGAAGCGCTCCGGCGGGTATGGTTATGTTAATTTCGTCGCCGACCTTTTTCCCGAGTAGGGCGCGGCCGACCGGCGACTCGTTCGAGATTCGGCCGTGAACCGGGTCGACTTCCGCTGAGCCAACAATCGTGTAGTGTTCGAGTTCGCCGTCGTCGGTCTTCACGGTGACTTCCGAACCAAGCCGCACCACGTCGTGCTGCCGATGATCGGTGTCGATCGAAACCGCGTTTGCCAAAAGCTTTTCGACGGTAAGTAAGCGACCTTCGACGAACGCTTGCTCGTTTTTCGCCTCTTCAAGTTCCGGATTATCGTCTGACTCGTTATACTCTTTCGACAGGCGAATTACCTCGGCAACCTGAGGCCGGCGCACTTCGCGCAAATGTTTCAACTCGGCCTCGAGTTTTGCCCGTCCCTCTGGCGTGAGGTACACCGGCTTATCGCGCATAACTTGCCTCTCCTAAGCTGATTCGAGACAGACGCGTACGGAAGATAAGGCCGAGCATCCTGCCCCCAAAACACGAAATGAACCGAGGGCTAAGTACCCCCAGTTCATCGTGTCAGCGCTCGGGATATTATAGACCCAACCGGCCGACCCCGCAAGGAACGCGACTTCTCGCGCAAAGAGTTACCAGTAGCCGTTCTCCGCGCAACAAAGGCTATACCAGTAGGGTGGTTGACATGCTTCGTTTGCCTGCTATAATGCGACGAAGGTATGATCCCGACCCCCATTCCACGGCGTTCATCAAGGGGCAGGCCGCGAGTTGGTAGGACCAGCGCTGGCTCACGGTTGTCTGCGGTCAGAAAGAGAGGCCAGCTATGGTGCAGCCACAACCGGTCGCCGCGCCCGTTCGGGACACCGCGCGAGAACTGGAAGAAGAGGCACGAACCCTCGAACAGCGACTGCGCCAGGGGGAAGAACTCATCCGCGAAAAGCGGACGCGCGGAGACGATTCGGAGATCGTGGACCATTGGGAGAACCGCTGGATTCAGTTGCTGCACCGGTACGAAATCCTTCGGGACCGGGCCTACCGGCAGTCCTTAGTCGCCGGGATTCCTAGCGCCAGTTAGTTTTTTGCCCCGTCGATCCGCTCCCTGCGGTGCTCACGAGCGAATCGCGACGGTTAGATTTTTCGGACCTGACGGTGACGAAGCCGCTTGGCGGTCAAGTCCAGTCTTGGTGGTCGGTAGTTCCCCAGCGCCCCACGCCAGTCTGCGCCGACGAATCGACCTGGCCAGAGCCGTAGCCGCCCCCAACTGACGGAGGATAGCGGTGTCCGGGCACTGTCATGCCGGTCGGCGACAGTTGCTGGTACCCCTCCGGCGCGGGGAGACTCGCCAATTCGATCCGCCCCTCGCGATCCAACTGTTCAAAGTAGCTCACCACTGACGCGGCATCCGGAAAGCGAAAATCCTGTGGTAACATCTCAACGACCGGACTTCGCAAGAGCGGCGACTGATTCATCATTTCGTCGCGCGTCAGCCCGTAACCCCACTGCAAGTGATTAAGAGCCTCACGCAAGCTGTGCCAGTCGAGCACCCCTCGTTCAATTGCCATGATGCCTCCCGTTGGCGGGCTGATCACTTCCGCAATATCCGCGCCAGGAAGCACTACTATACGTAGCTCCTAGCGTGTGCCAGTCGGGCCATCACCCTGGACACGTTCCAGGGCAAAGCACCCTTCCGGCACCCGGGCTCTTGATTCTGGATTCCGCTTTAACGCCCTTCTCCCTGGACGGCAGGCCATGCAAGACGGTCTAATGGCGTCTCCGGGGAAAGAATGCGAAAGGTGGCTCTCAATGAAGAAAGCCCGCGGACCTATCCGCCTTGTGCTCCTTTTGGGGTTACTCTGGACCTGGCTGCCCACGCCCGCGCTGGCCAGCGGACCAGTTCCAACCACCGCGTCGGTTGCTCCGAAAACGGCGCCGCTGGACTGGGCAATCCCCAATGGTCACTTTTATACCGAGGCAAACGGATTCCCGCCCGGTAGCAGTCCGATGGGCTACGCGATCGTCGACGACGCCCAGGCGCGATTTTGGAGCGAGTTTCAGCGGCTTGGCGGAGTCAATCGACTCGGCTATCCGGCCTCGCGGCGATTCGTCTGGCAGGGTTTTCTGGTCCAGGTGACGCAGAAGGCAGTATTGCAGTGGCGACCCGAGACCGGCACGGTCGACTTCGTGAACGTCTTCGACGACCTCTCACGGCTCGGCAAGGATGGCTGGCTCCAAACGGTTCGGGCGGTGCCAACGCCGCTCCCAGCTGCCTTCGACGCGGGAAAGCCGTGGCCGCAGGTCATGCAAGGCCGGATAAGCCTCCTGAAGGCTTATCCGGCGCTGGAGCGCGCCTACAAAAGCGCCGCGGATCCACTCGACCTGTACGGACTTCCGACATCGCAAGTCGTGGACGCCGGCCCCATGTACGTCATTCGATTGCAGCGCGCCGTCCTGCAAGAGTGGAAAGTGAACGAACCCTGGGCCAGGCCCGGCGAGGTCACCGTGGCAAACGGCGGTGACGTTGCCAAAGAATCCGGCGTCCTACCTCCGGACGCGCTTCGGCCGATTGCCCCGCCCAATTCCCAGTGGACGACATTCGCGAAACAGTACTCTTTGGCTGGTATAGCGACCTGGTACGGCCCCGGCTTCGTCGGCAAGCCGATGGCAAACGGGCTGATTTACAATCCCAACGACCCCTCGACGACCGCGGCCAATGCCTTTCCACTGGGCAGTCAGGTCAAGGTGACTGCCGTACGCACCGGCAAGTCCGTTCTGGTCTACGTCGAGGACACCGGCGCTTTCAACTATCCGCGGGTCGTCGACCTGAGTCCGGCCGCGTTCGCCCTGCTCGGGGTTTCGCCAGCGGTCGGAATACAGGATGTAACCGTATCGCTCGCGGCGCCACCCGGGGTCACCAGTTCGAGCACCCAGGCGCCACCGGCGCGATAATCAACCTTGTATCGCCCGCTCGCCACGAGGTGGACCGGATCCAGCGAACCGCCTTTTGCGCCAATGAAGACGTAGTCGATCCCCAAGCAGCCAGCCGCGCGGGCAATCGCGGTCGGATCGGTTGTCGTGGCGAAGAATCGCGCCTGATCGTTGATAAGCTGGACTTGGCGAGCCGGCCCGACCGCGTAGAACATCGGCGGTAAAGTTACGCGTCGATCGGCCACGACTGGTAACCAACTTCCGGCGTCACTTCCGGCCCAGACGTCGTCCTGCCACAGGTAACCGTTGATCAGGAAGCGCGCGCTCGGTGGTGTGTATTCGCGCACCCACGCCATGGCGGCTAGATCCCCGGGACCAACCAGCCGACAACATGGATTGACCAGAGTCAGCATGCCGGGCCACCGACTCAAGGCAAGCGCGGCGACGGCCGCCACCACAACCACCCGACCGGTGACTCGCCAGGTCGCGATTCGCGCTCGCTCGGCAATCGCACCTGCCAGGAAGCCGACGAGAACTACGGCGGGGATGAAGGCAGCGATGGCGATGCTGTTCCCGTCCAACCAGAGGTTGATCGGCAGTCCCAGACGGTTGAGATTCGCCACGAGGATGACCAATCCGCACCAGATGACAATCGTCGCGGCAAATCGCGGCCGGCGCCAGGCGGCGACCACGGCCGCTACCCCACCAATCGCGATCAGTACGGTATCGTTGCCCACGAAGAGGAGTTCGGTCGGGATGATCATCGGACTGCCCCCGGTTTGAACCACCCCGGAGAGCGTCGCAACGTGGTGAGCTCGCCACAACCGAATGAGCCAGGGCAGGCCAAGAATGAGACCGAGAACGCCAGCGGCAACCGCACGGGTAACTCCGACCCAATCAATCGTCGTCCACCGTCGCCGAATGAGGAAGGTGGCGATGAGCAGAGCGGCGAGAAACTCGGCGACCCGCGGATGAACGAGGATGAGGGCGATCGCTGCGAGAGCCGCGGCGACGAAGTCGCGCCGCCGCCAGCCCTTTTCGCTGACCGCGGTCAAGCTCGCGTAAGCGGCGGGTAACGCGACCAGTCCCGCCAACTCCGGGTAGCGCCCCCAGGTGACGTAGTAGGTCGGGTACGTGGTCACTAACCCCACGAGCAGAGCGCTCACCGCGGCAGCGCGTGGGGACATTTCGAGATCTCGCATGAGCGCGTAGACGGCCAGGCACAGTACGCCACTAAGTAGCTGTCCAGTCGCGAGCACCGCGCGGCCCGGCCCCGCGCCGCTTAGCCAGCTTCCGTAGGCCGCGAGCGCCTGAAAGCCAAAATGATAGTCAAACACTTGAGGGGGAACCAGCGCGCCGTACGTTGCCGGCAGACCGCGCCGAGCAAGGATCTGCCCGACGACGTAGCTGTGCTGCGGCGAATCGACCCACATCGGCAACGAGACGTCGCGCACCTGAACCACCCGGAGGGTGAGTCCCCCCAAAAGGGCAATCGTGCCAAGCAGCCAGACGTCCAGAGGAACTCGAGTCACTACTCGCCGAATCGCACTCTTGATAGATCCGCCCGAATGGAATAACCGAATCAGGAGCGCCAGGAAACCTCCGACGAGCAGAAGGGCACCGCCGTACTGGCCGGCGCTCGGCAGGGTGAGCGCGACGAGTGCCAGCGGGGCAAGTAAAACGCTCCAGCCGACACCCCGACCGACGAGCACCAGCGGGTCGGTTTCCAACTTTGCCAGGACGAGGGCCACCGCCAGCCCGGGAATGATGGTCAGTCCCAGTTCAATCGGCCACAGCCATTTGTCCTGGGCTAACCTGCTCGCAGTTTGGCTGGCCAGACCCACCGGAGAAACATCGCACGACAGCCGTGCGACGAGCGCGCCCGGAACGAGTTTCGAGCCAATTCGGCGCTGAAGCCGTGGGTCGGCAACCGCGCCGTCGGCCCAAATCGTGACTGAGCCGGCCGGCACCACCATCAGCCCAAACTCTCCGCCGCGCGAATTCGGCACAGCGGGAAACGCGAACCGAATCCAGCCGTTCGCGGCCAGTGCCGGTCCGGCGAAACGTCCGCTCGCGACGGTTTCTGGTGCCCCGCCAACCTGGCGGGTCAGGAGCAACCGCAGGGAGTCCGCCCCGGCTGCCACCGTGGGGTAGCGCGCGACTTGAACGTCGACCGCGGTCAACCCATCGCAATCCGCGCGAAAGCTTTCGGAGACCACCGCGCCGGGTGGTCCGGCTGGCTCGGTCGCGTGGTCGTACTGCAGGGACGGGTCGTAAAATGGACCGCAGCCGACGACAGACAGGAGCAAAACCAAAAAAACCGCGGCCCATAACGCGCGCTGGAGCGAATTCTGAAACATCGCGGCGACCGCTCGCCGAATCAATGTGCCGTGGGGTAACCCGGCGGCGTCGACCGTGGCTCCGGCGTGGGTGGAACGTAGGCCGTCGCCGGCGGGGGCGTCGGCGGCGAGACGTACGCGGTGGGTGGTGGTGGCGTAGCCGGCGAACGTACCGTTGGCACGGTGCTAGTTGGCGTTGGACTCGCCGCGGCGTTCGTCACCGTTTTTGGCGTCGCGCTTGCGGTCTCCGTCGGTCGTGGAGCAGCTGACTGAGCTGGCGGCGTGGCGCTCGGCGGTGAGCTTATTGGCGCCGTGCCCGTCGACGTTGGGGTCAACGGGATGACCGGCCGAGCGTTTGGCGCGACTGTCGGTTGCCGAGAATTCGACGCGCTCGGTGCGGTCGCGGCAGGGGGAGTACTCGCGCTCGCCGTGGGCTGCAGGGAGCCCGGCGCGACGGTGGAGGCAGTGCGCGTGTTGGTCGGCATCGTCAAGGTCGGAATAACGCCCCGCGCGGTTGGAGTTGCCGGCGCCGTGGTCGCCGCGGGTTTGACTTGAAGCGAAGGGGCATCGGTGGGCGTTGGCGGTGACATCCCAGCCGGCACGCAGGCCAGGAGAGGCAACGCGACCAGGACGACCGCGACTCGGCGAAACACCGCGGGCACGTGAGCCAATCAACTCTCCATCTGGAGAAAACGTCTTCGTTGGTCCAGCCGAAAGCTATCATAACCAATTTGGAGCAGGAATCGCAATTCGACGAACGACGAAGTCGCGCACCCGCCGGGCGGGTGACGTCCGCGGCTCAGTCGAGTCGAGATTCCGTGACCAACCCGGTCACTCGGTCGCGGACCTCCGGCAAGACCGCCAGAAACTGTTCGACGTCAGCGGCAACGTTGTGATGTCCGACGGTCAATCGCAGGCTGCCTCGGCAGAGGTCAGTCGGCAGGCCAAGCGCCAGAAGCACGTGGCTCGGCTCCAGCGAGCCGGAGGTGCACGCCGAACCGGATGACGCCATGATTCCGCGCTGATCTAGTGCCAGCAGCAAGGATTCGCCGTCCACCCCCGGCAGGACGAAACTGGCGTGGTTCGGAAGCCGATGCTCCGGGTGGCCGGTCAGTTGAGCCGCCGGCCACACCTGCCGCACACCGCGAATCAGCGCGTCGCGAAGGGATCGCGCGATACCGTTTCGCTCGGATCGTTCCCTTTGAGCCAACTGCAGCGCCTCAGCCAGACCCACGATCGCCGCGAGATTCTCGGTACCCGCGCGGCGGCCACGCTCCTGGCCTCCTCCGTGGAGGAACGGCCAGCAAACGGTTCCGCGGCGGACGTACAACAAGCCGGATCCTTTCGGTCCGTACAGCTTGTGGCCAGAGATCGAGAGCAGGTCGACGCCCAGCGCGTCGACGTCGACGTTCAGCGCGCCCGCGCTCTGGACGGCGTCGACGTGCAAGAGAACCTTCCGCGCGCGGGCAATTCGCGCAATCTCGCCAATCGGCTGAATCGTGCCAATTTCGTTGTTGGCGTGCATGACCGAGATCAAACTGGTCTCCGGTCGGATCGCCCGGGCAACGTCCTCGGGATCGACCGTGCCGTGGCGATCGACCGGCAAGTAGGTCACCGCATAGCCCAATCGCTCGATGAATTGCGCCGAGTGCAGCACGGCGTGGTGTTCGATCTGAGTCGTGATGATGTGGCTGCCCGGTCGAGAGAACGCGACCCCTTTTATCGCGGCATTATCGCTTTCGGTCCCCCCACTCGTGAACACGATCTCGGCGGAGCGCGCGCCCAGGACCTCGGCAACTTTGTCGCGGGCCGTATCGAGAGCCGCGCGGGCCGTTCGGGCGAGACGGTAGACACTCGACGGATTACCATACACCACGTCGAGGTAGGGCTCGATCGCCGCGCGCACCCGGGGATCTAGCGGCGTGGTCGCGGCGTGATCGAAGTAGATCTCGTTAGTCATCGAAGAGACCGGTGTAAAACCGCCGGACGTAGGGTGGCAGGCGATCGAGATGGCCCATGACTCCGCTGGCGAGTCCGGCGAACATCTCCCAATCGTTGCCGTCCACCAGCATGCCGCGCCACCAGCCGCTAGGACTGTTCGAATCTCGCTGACTTTGGATCCCATAAATGTAGTGGTGGGCGAGTTCGGCTGCTCGGTGGTAGCGCGGGTCAGTCTCCTCGGCGAGGTGGACGACCGCGACCATAAGTTCGGCCGCGTTCGAACCTTCCAAACGGCGCTCGTGCCACCAGGCGTGGGCCAGCTCGTGGATGGCGGCTTCTTCCTGGGCCGTGAACAACTCCACCAGGCGACGATCCGGCCACCAGTAACCGCCTCCGCTGGTCGAGCGAGGGTCGCGAACCTTAATCGTCACCCCATAATTCTTGAGCCAATCCCACGCCGCCGGGGTTAGGGGCAGCGACGGCAAATCCGAATGCACTTTGATCATTAGGTCTCCTTAAGAAGCCGACACGGAATGGCCTCGTCGAATTCTACCAGAACAGACCGCATTCGGCGTTTCGCGAGTCCGCGGCGCACTCGACAGGCCCCGGTAGGTAGCCTAGAATGTTGGCAGACGGGAGGGATCGGCTGTGGAGACCGGTAAGGGACTCGAAGATTTGCGTCGCGAGCTAGATTGCCTCGACGACAAAATCGTGGATTTGTTGAATCAGCGCGCGGACCTGTCGCGCGCGGTGGGCGAACTGAAGCGCCGCGCGGGCGATGTGCCGGTGTACCAGCCGCACCGCGAGGCGCAAATTTACGCCCGCTTAGAGGAGATCAATCGCGGCCCACTCGCAAATGAGAACATTCGAGCCATTTATCGCGAGATCCTCAGCGCATCCCGTGCCCTGCAACGACCGGTCCGCGTTGGCTATCTCGGTCCGGCGGCCTCATTCTCGTACGAGGCCGCGCGAAAGCAGTTTGGTTCCAACGCGGATCTGGTTCCCTGCCGAACTATCGCCGACGTCTTTCGGGAAACCGAGCTTGGGCACCTTAACTACGGGATCGTCCCGATCGAGAACTCGACCGAGGGCGCCGTCACGTCGACGTTTGATCGCCTGGTGGAGACGGATCTGAAGATCTGTGCCGAACTCGAGTTGCCGATTAGCGATTTTCTGCTTTCCAATGGCACGCTCGACCAGATTACCGAGGTCTACTCGCATCCCCAGGCACTCGGCCAGTGCCGTCGCTGGCTCGCCGAGAATTTGCCCCGCGCCGTCCAAATCGAAGTAGCGAGCACCGCTCTCGCGGCGCAACAAGCCCGCGCCAAAAACGCCGCGGCGATCGCGACGGAGTCGGCTTCCGCCCTCTATGACTTGCCCATCCTCGTCGCGCACATCGAGGACGTCGCGTCAAACGCGACGCGGTTCTTCGTGATTGGCGTGGAAGGAAGTCACTCCTCCGGAGACGATCAGACCGCGGTCATGTTCACGGTTAAGCACCACACCGGCGCGCTCTTCGAAGCGCTGCGCTGCTTTGCCGAGAGCGGTATTAACCTCGGCCGGATCGAATCACGGCCCTCCCGACGCAAGCGCTGGGAGTACCTGTTTTTCGTGGACCTCGACGGCCATCCGGAGAACCCGACGGTCAAGGCGGCGTTGGACCGTCTCGCGGCAGCGGCGTCAACGGTAAAAGTTCTCGGAAGTTGGCCGCGCGCAGTATCGCGTTGAAGGGCCTCGACCGAACTTTCTCCGCCACTACCCCGCGCACCTTGTCTTAGCTCTTTCCCCGGCGAGCGTCCAGGTACGGGCGAATGTCGTCGATGGTGAAGATCGGTCGCAGATCGTAGCCGCGCTCGCGCACCAGATCCGAACCGTCTTCGCAACGGTCGATGAGAACCGACACCGCGACAACCTGCGCGCCCGCGCTCTCGACGGCCTCGGCTGCCTGAAGAACCGACCGACCACTCGTCAAAACATCATCCACGATCGCCACCCGATCGCCCGGATTGAGCGGTCCTTCGACCTGCCGCTGCAAGCCGTGACCTTTCGCTTCCTTACGGACGATGAAGGCATTGATCGGTTTTGGTTGATCGCGGCTGACCAGCGCGACCGCCGTCGCGATTGGATCCGCGGCAACGGTCAGTCCGCCTACCGCGTTCAGGTTCAGATCCGCCAGGGATCGCAGGACGACGTTACCGGTCAGCCAGGCCCCCTGCGCGGAAAGGGTCACCCGTCGGCAGTCAATGTAGTAGTCCCGAGTGACGCCGGAAGAAAGGACAAACTGTCCGAAGTGAAAGGCGTTCTTCTGGAGGGTTTCGAGGAGTTGTTCGCGCAGGTCGATCATGTTTCATCTCTCTCCGTTTTGGAAGGTCGGAACCGCCCGCCCGGGATGCGAGGCATCCCGCGATGGCGCGCGGGCAGTCGAGCAGCGGTTGGCAGGCATCGCGCGGCAGAAACCCTTGCTCGGAACGCGGCTGGCGACGTAGAATAGCCGCGGACGGCAGCCAGGCGCTAAGACGCCCGGCCTTGCCAACTGACCGGAAACACTCAAATACGCGTGGAGGGTCACTGAATGCCGTACGAACTGGTGCCGCTACCGTACGATTATACCGCGCTCGAGCCGACGATCGACGAGCAAACCATGCACTTGCACCACGACAAACACCACCAGGCTTACGTCACCGCGCTCAACGCCGCCATCGAAAAGCACCCCGAACTCTTTAGCAAGACCGCGGAAGAGTTGGTTACGAATCTCAACACCGTTCCAGAGGACATTCGGACCGCTGTCCGCAACAACGGTGGTGGAAACGTCAATCACACGATGTTCTGGTTCATCATGAAGCCAAACGGCGGCGGCTCACCGACCGGTCCGATCGCGGACGTCATCAACAAGAATTTCACCGACTTCGAAACCTTCAAGCAGCAGTTCAGCGCAGCGGGAGTGGGTCGCTTCGGCAGCGGCTGGGCCTGGCTCACCATGGACAAGTCGGGCAATTTCCGAATCGAAAGCACCCCTAACCAGGACAACCCGCTTAGCGACGGCCGCTACCCGGTCTTCGGGAACGACGTCTGGGAGCACGCCTACTACTTGAAATACTTTAACGTGCGCCCGGCTTACCTGGCGGCGTGGTGGAACGTCGTGAATTGGGACGAAATTAACCGCCGCTTGGCCCACGCTCGCGACGTCTGGGCAAAGTCCTAGTCAGTCACGCGCGTTTCCTGGCTCGCTGACCACAATGAGTGCAGTTCCCCCTCTTTCCGCTCGGAAGAGGGGGAACTGCTTCTTATTAAAGAGACGGTTGAACGCCCTGGCAGAACCTCCGCCGCGCGTTAACCGAGCGCCGCCGCTAGCGCGCGGGGGGTATTCGTGGTGAACTGATCTACCCCAGCGTCGTAAAGACGTTGGAGGGCAGACATTGCCCCGCGGCTGGTCACATCCATAGTCCAGGCGTCGAGTTTGATTCCCTGGGCGTGCAAAGCGGCGGCCCAGTTGAAGCCATCGTCCAGGGAACGCCGCAGTAACCGATAGCTGACGTAGAAAGTGCTGACCCCTGGCACAAGGCCCACCAGGGACGCGCACCGGTCGCCGAGGTAGTCCGCGGCCGACCAGAACTTCTCTCGGGCGAGCGGATGGTCGTCCCAGTAGCCGTGCGCTCCGTACTGACGTGGATAGGTCTCCGGCGCGCGAGCCCGATCAGGCTCCTGCCAGTCCAGGTAGAAATGAATATCCAATCCCAGGTCAAGCCAGGGTGCAATTCTCCGGAGTTTTCGCAGTTGCCAGTCGGCATTAGTGGAGACCAGCGCGCGGCTTCCGAGTGGTTCGAGGAGTTGGGCGAGTCGCTGCAGCGGCTCGTCGTCTGGGAAGGGCCGGGTATTTTTGAAGTCGAGCTGCAACCGGGTATCGGACGCGCGCTGGGCGAAAAGCGCGACGACATCGCTCAAGAGGGGGACCGAGACCGCACTCTCCGAGGAGCAGCGAAACTTTAGCCGCCGGGCGTCAGCGGCCGAGCACTCGGCAACTGGACCGTCGCCGCTGGTTTCCGCCTCTAGGAGGGGATCGTGAACCAGTAAGTAGTCGGCATCGCGGAGCGCGGTAACGTCAATCTCCACGAACTCGGCATGAGCGTCCAGGCAGGCCGCGATTGCTTCGAGGGAGTTGGGGACGCGCGTTTCACCTTCGTCCAGGGCTGCCTGGTGATGAACGATGACCGGTGGCCGGATCGGAAGATCCATCCTTTCACACCTCGCGACCCCAGTTATCTCTAACGCAGCCTGACGTGGCGAGACGCCGATGAGGTCCCCTGATCCTCACGGCCGCGTCGAGAGTCCACTAACTTTATCATCTTTTGCCGGACCTACCGCGGGAAATTCTTCCTATGGTTTTGGGATGCTCGGGTTGCTACAGTAGCAGCGCTCGGACGGGCTATCGGTCGAATGTCGCGGGCAATCCATTTGAGGGGAGTCACCGGATGACGAGAGAGAGCCCGCGCGAGGTACGTCCGCGAGAGTTACGGCAAACGGAGATCAGCCCGGGTGTTACCTGGGTCCGGCGGACCGGGATTATTCTGGGGCTGGCGCTTTTCCTGGCGCTCGCCTGGGGATGCCAGCCGGTCGAGGCAAGCCAGCCGTACGGCTACGACCTATCCTTCCCCCAGTGCAAGATCGGCATGCCCCCACCAATGGCTGGCCAGCATATCGTAGGGGTGAATGGGGGGCGCCCCTTCGAGTCAAACCCGTGCTTCGCCGCCGAGTACAACTGGGCCCGACAAGGCTCGACGATTCCAGCAATTTATATGAATCTGGACTATCCTCACGGCTGGTCGTCGAGCTACGGGGACAATGGTCCACGCGGACGCTGCGCAAGCAATGACCAGGGCTGCAAGGCGTTCAATTATGGCTACAACGCCGCCGCCGACGCGGTCCGACGGGCCGGTAATGACGCCCAAACCGTCTGGTGGTTGGACATCGAAAGCGCCAATTTCTGGTCGCGAAATCTCAACGTGAACGCCGAGATCATTCAGGGCGCGCTCAATTACTTCCAATCGCATCGGCTCGCGATCGGCATCTACTCGATTGGACCGATGTGGGAAAAGATCGCCGGGAACTACTCCCCGGCGGTACCCCTCTGGGTCGCACAGTGGAACAGTCAGGTGCCGACGATGGCGTTTTGCTCGCCCAGGTTCGCCTTCGGCGGGGGCTCGGTCGCCATGGTTCAGGTCGTCGAGGGGCGGTACGACGTGAATTATCGTTGCTCGAACGTGTCCTTGCCGACGCCGAGCGCCGCGCGTCCGGTGGAGGCTACGAGCTCGCCCGAAGGAACGCTACTGTCGAGTCACGGGGGAAGTACAATTCAAATCGCGTCAGCGGCGGTCCAACCAAACCAGTGGGTGAATTATCGGCTATCGTTCAGTCCGAATGGTGTCGACGCCGCGAACGGCCTGTACGTTACGGCTTACCAGGACGGAAACCAACTCCTGAAGGTGCACGCCACGGATACCGCGACCCCCGGCATATTGCATCTCAATGTGCAGTCGCATAGTGGAAGTCCGATCACCTTCTTTCTGACCAGTTACGACGACGCCAGCAAGGTTCCAGCGGTCAGCTACTGGCTCCAAAGCGAGTAGGCGCCCTTGCTTACATCGTCAACGGGGAAGTGACGGTGCCGTTCTTGCTCGCCGGTCGGCGCAGCCGCGATGTCCGCTTGCTAGCATTCCAGATGTCAATGGTAAGCTTTACTGGCACGCGGCTTGCCCACCTGGGCCCGAGGGCTTGAGATCAATGTCCATTCAGAGGCGCAGTTCGACGCTCGTTTGTATCCGAGCGATTCGACGGGTGGTGAATTCAGATTCGCTTCCGCGGCATTCAGATTCGCCAGTCACCCACCGACCAAAGGCGTCGGTCCCCCTCGGACGGAGCGCGTATGGAGCCCTCCAACAACCCGTGCGCGAGTACGGAGTCACATCCTCCGCAGGAGAATGTTTGGATGCGTTTTCCGATGAAGTCCATTGACCTGGCGGCTGCCTTCGCGACGGCTGCCCTGGTTTCTTCCCTAACCTTTGGCGCGGCGTTCGCGGCCCCAATGCCCCAGGCAGCCGGCACGACTACGCCGACCGTTGTGACGACCATGACGCCAACGACCTCGAGTACTGCGACCGAGACCCCGGCCGCGACCTCGACCGTGGCAGCAACGGCCACCACCGCCGCGACGGGAACCCCCGTCGCCACGTCCACCGCGGTCGCGACTAGCACGACGGTCCCGACCGCCACGTCGACGTCAACCACAACGACCCTGCCGTCGACTGGTGGTACTCCGGTCGGCCTGATCGGTCTTGTCGGCGTTGCCCTTGCCGCGGCTGGCGTCACGATCCGGCGCCGCTCGAAGTCCTAACCGCAACGTAGCCTTCTAGACCCGCGAGCGCGTTTGCTCGCAGAGAACGCCAGGCCGGTGGTTCGCTGAGGGGGCCGACCACCGCGCCGGGCGTTCTCCGATAACCCCAGATCACTCTCTGATCGCGCGGCATTGGTAATCTTCATCTCGCTCTCCGTGTTAGCCAATCCTAGCAAACATCACCCAGCCAAGAGTCAACGAAGCCGCGAACGGTCGGCCGACGCGGTCAGCCTTTTATGGCGCCGCTGGTTATCCCGGCAACGATGTACCGCTGGGTGAACAAGAACAGGAGCACGAGGGGAAGAGCCGTAATAACGACGGCCGAGGCAATCAATGTCCATTGCGCGGTGTATTCGCTGTAGAACTGAAACAGCCCCGCGGAGATTGGCTTGATCCCATTCGATGGCAGAAATATGATCGGTCCGATAATGTCGTTCCAGACCCGAATCGCGGTAATCAGCCCCACGACGGCAAGTGCCGGTTTGAGAAGGGGAACGATTACCTGGAAGATGTAGCGGAGATATCCGCAGCCATCGATCGCCGCCGCGTCGTCCAACTCCGACGAAATCCCCTTGATGAACCCGATCAGAATGAAGATACCAAACGCGATGTGGCTGATCCAAAGGGCGATATAACCAACGCGGGTATCGTAGATGCCCAGTTCGTTCAACACGAAGAACTGCGGGATGAGCCCCTGCGGAAGCAACAGTCCCGAGAGAAACAGGAGGTAAAAGCCGTTGCTACCCCGGACGTGGCCTCGAGCAATCGGAAACGCGGCAAGCGTAGCGATGACCAGCGACCCCACGACGATCGACACGGTGTAAAGCAGAGTATTGCCAAAGTAGCTCCCAAAGGTCCCCTCGACCCAGGCGTCCGGGAAGTTCGAGAGCAAGAGCGGCGAGGGCCAAGCCGCCGCGTTTTGCATGAATTGACTGTTCGACTCCACCGCGACGACGAGAACGAACGCCAGGGGAATCGCGTAGATCAACAGTAGGACGAGCAGGATCGCGTAGGCCCCTAACTTACCAACACGCATCTCGAGGTGTAGCGACCAGTCAGACGTGGTCGCCTTTTTGATGCTCTCTTCGTGAATCACAACACTGCCTCTCGGCGACGCAGATAGTACTGCATAACCAACACGACCGCGAAGACCAGCGCAAACTGAACCATTGCGATGGCCGCGGCGAAGCCGGGTAAAGTATTGCCGCCAAAGAATGCTTGATTGAATACGTACATGCCGAGGGTCTGCGAGGTAAAGGCTGGGCCACCATCCGTGAGGACGAAGATGAGTTCGTACGTCGTCATCGAGCCGATGACGGCCAGCAGAACATTGATCGTGATGCTCGGAGCCAGCAAGGGAATCGTGATGTTTCGGAATGCCGCCAAGGGAGTTGTGCCATCGATTACCCCGGCCTCGTAGATTTCGACCGGAATCCCTTGCATTCCCGCCAGGAAGATCATCATGCTAAAGCCCAGGTTGGCCCAGATCTGAACGAAAATGACGGCGTAGAGAGCCGACGCGGTGTTACCCAGGAGATTCGACTTCACCCCGAACGTCGCCAGCAGTTCGGTGACCGGACCGCTCAACGGATTGAACATCACGTACCAGACGAGACCGTTAATCGTCGCGCCCAGGACGACCGGGAGGAAGACGAGAGACCGCACCGCGATGCGCCCGCGCAGGCGTGAGTTGAGGAGCCAGGCGACGAGTACGGCCAGTCCGTTCTGGACACCCGTCACCAGTACGGCAAAGACGGCGGTAACCTGAATCGCTTGAACCAGGTAATGGCGGCTGCCACTCAGCAACTCGGTGTAGTTCTGCAGACCAACCCAGTGTATCGGCGTGTTTGGCAAGCCGGTATAGTCCGTGAGCGAGAAAATCGACGTGACCAGCGAGGGAACTAACTGGAACGCGAGGAAAAAGCCCAAAGCCGGCACCAGGCAGAGATACGGCCACACACCTGCTGCTCGTCCCATCTGGTTCTCCAGGTAAAAGCTTGCGCGACGCGGCGGAGCTGCCAACACCGCTCGCCGCGTTGCCGGCAACCCCGCTAGGTTTCCCGATTGTCAGGAGCCAAAGAACAGCTTGGCCCAGTCCTGGTCGAACATGCCGATGTACTTCTGCCACTGTGGTTTGGAGTCGTCGAACTGCTTCTGAACGAACGTGGCGTAGCTGTCGGGGGTGTATTTATCGGAGAGTAACAGTTCGGTAAAGGCGTTGTCGAAGACCATGCCGGGCAGGGGCAAACGGGTCATTGCCACCGCCGTCTTCTTGAGAAGCGGCGCTTCGGCATCCGGAACCGGACCGGTCAAGTCAATCGCCTGGGTCGGATAGTACTGGATCCCTTGCATGAAGCTCTGGTAGTTATCCTTCTGCCCAAAGAAATCGATCCAACTGCGAATCGAATCGACATTCTTACTGTAGTTGAGGCCGGCCCACGAGATGTCGCCATACACCGGTTGGACCTGGTTGTCTGTCGCGTCATCCGCGAACGCCGCGGTAAACGCGCCCAACTTCTTGAATGCTGGTTTGGCCGCCTCGATGTCGCCGCCCGCGAAGGAACCATCTGGCAGCATGGCATACTTTCCGGCGGCGAAAAGACCGGCGACGGTCGGGTAGGAGATGCCGCTGAAGTTCGGATCGACGTACTTCGTGGCGAACTCCTTCGCACGCTTGAACGTTTCGACCCACTCCGGCGTGGTGAAGTCGGCTTTACCCTGGACAAGCAGATCCGACCAGAATTGCGGGTGCTTCGGCCGGTGGAGCGTCATCTCGGCCATGCTCGCGAAGCGGTTGAGCGGGAGTTGCTCCTTTCCTCCCAGCACTGCGGGCACGACGTTGTTCGACTTGAGGGTATCGCCGACGTGCTGGAAGTCCGCGTAGGTTTGGGGATGTTGAAGGTTGTACTTGGCAAAAGTGTCCTCGTCCGTCCAGACGATATGCCCGACGTAGGCGAGCGTCATCTGCCAGACCTTCCCTTTCCAGGACATGAAGCGATTGACGTTGGTCTGATCGAAGTTCTTGATAGCCGAAATCTCAGACAGGTCGACGAACTGCTTGTCCGGCTGGAAGTTGATAATGTCGCTCGGGGCAAAGCCGTACATCGCGGTGACGTCCACCTTCTGGGCGGCAATACGCGTCTTCTGCGCGTTGTTCCAGGTTGCCCCCTGGCCAAGCATTTCGAAAGTGATGTCGACGTTCGGGGCCTTCTGCTTGAACTTGTCGTTGATCCCCTTCATCGCACCCTTGAACGCCTCGGCGCTGGTGCCAGAGTTCCAGGAGATGACGTCCAGCTGGACCGGCCCGGCTGCTTTCGCCGCGGTCGCGGCGGGGGCAGCAGTTGGCGCGCTCGAACTAGAAGGTGCCGAAGTGCTGGCAGGGCTAGGCGCCGACTGGCTACACGCGGCGAGCACAACGGCAGCCGCACCAAGAGCCATTGATCCGAGAAGACCCCGACGGGTAACGTACATCAAAGCGTACTCCTTCCTGACGATAAGCGCGTGCCCCCGACACGTCAGGGGCGCGACGACGGTACGCGCTCGCCCGTGCCGGGGGCAAATGACGACGAACTCCCGAGATTCCGCAAAAGCTGTCGCCTTCACCTCCCGAATATTGTCGCCACTATTGTTGACAATAGTGGTTGACGTTGCTATCAATATTTCCGACAATCCTAGTGGGCCGGTCTTGCGGAGTCAATACACTGCGCCCACCAACAAACGAAGAGGAACGTGTCCACTTCCCTGGTGGTAACCAAACGAGCCGACAAATGGAAGAGGCATCTAAACGTCAAGGAGTTGTGATGGCGGATCGGTACGGCGTGGTGATCGTGGGTGGCGGGAACGCGGCTTTCCGCACGGCGCACGCGGCGCGCGAGCAGATCGACAGCGTCCTCGTGCTCGAAAAGGCTCCCCGTGACCGCGCCGGCGCTGGGCTATCCATACCTGGAGTCGGAAGGCCGGAGCAGGCGCGGGACGAACTGGAACGCTATCGGGCCGAAGTCGGGGTCACCGACGTTCTGCTACGCCTCGACCCGGCGGGAATGCCCCTCGACCTTATCGAGCGTAGCCTGCGCTTGTTCGGCGAAAAGGTCTTGCCCGCGCTTGCAACAACCTGACCGGCTAAGCACCGGGAACACATTTCCGCAATTCGCGTAGGATGAGAGGATGAACCATGAAGATTACCCACCTCGGCTCAGGTACGCGCTCTCCGGCAACCGGGGCCTTGTTCGTCGGAGCGGTCGAGCGAGAAGCATTGGTGAACGAACGGGACTCTCCCCAGGTGCGCGTCAACGTGGTGACCTTCAAGGACGGCGCGGTGAACATCCTGCACCGTCACACCTTTGACCAGGTTCTCGTGATCACCGAAGGTGAGGGCATTGTCCAGGTCGAGGGCCAGCCGGAGCGCCCGGTTTCCGTCGGCGACGTTATCTTCATTCCGGCCGGAGAGCGGCACTGGCACGGCGCCGCCCCCGGACAAACGATGAGTCACCTGACAATTGCCACTCCCGGTACGACGTCGCTGGATTAGCCAGCGTTCCCGGTCGCGGTGAGACCGCGCCTCCGCTCGGCAGGGATCATCGAATCGGCTTCGCCGCCGACGACGAGAGTCGGGATGCCGACGCGGTCACAGCGTTCCCGAGCGAACCGCGCGATTCAATCGTGATCAACTTCCACCCGATTTCCGGCCAATCTCCCGAATCCCCGGATACGTCGCAAAGGTTTCGGCGGACTGGCTCCGAGTCTGGCGCAGCGCCTGGACAACGTGGGAAAGGTGAACGCGCATCGCCGCCTCGGCAGCATCGGCATCGTGGGCCGCGACCGCCTCGACGATGGCGCGGTGTTCTTGGAGAGACTGAGGGCCGCGACCCGGAACGAGAATCGTACGATACTGATGCCGCACCACCTGTGCCTGCAAGACGTCGATCATGCGCGTTGCCGTTCGGTGATCCGCGATTCGCAGCAACTCGCGGTGGAGACCACTGTTCAGATCCGAGATCCCGAGTAAGTCCCCCTGGCCGAAGCACGCCTGCATGTTTTTTAAGATGTTCCGCAACGTCGCGATATCTTCTTCCGTCGCGTTTCGGGCAGCGTAACCAATGGCGAGTCCCTCCAGCGCCGCGCGTGCCTCGAGTATTTCGATCGCCTCGCCTTCGGAAACCGCGCGGACGCGCGCCCCCCGGAACGGCTCGCGTTCGACGATGCCTTCCTGTTCCAATCGAGCAAGCGCCGTCCGAATCGCGGCACGTCCAACGTCCAACCGCTGTGCCAGGTCGACTTCGATCAAGCGCTCGTTGGGCATAAACTGCCCGCGCAGAATTGCCTTACGCAGCCGGGAATAGGCCTCGTCGGTCTCGGTTAATCGATCGTCGGAACTTGCCATTGACGACCCTTTCCTGACGGTGGTCGGAAAAACCATTCAAAAAACGTGTTCGAGAGAGAAATAGCTGACAATATTGTCGACAATTCTAGTCCAGTCGATGGGAGAAGTCAACGCGTCCATCGCGTGAGCGCGCCGCTATCGGCCTCAAACCGCGGAAATGGGAGGAAAAGGGTTTCCGTCGAATGTCCCCACCTCGGTCCAGCAAGGGCGAAGCCCAACGCTCATCGCGACGTTACGCGACACGATGTTCGAGGGAAGCGTCGCGTAGTAGGGAACCTTTCCCCGGTTGAGAATCGCCTCGGCGAGGCGAGAGGTAAGCGTTTTACCGATCCCGCGCCCCTGGAACTCTCTCGTAATTTCAATTCCGATCTGCCATAAGTCGACGGTGTCGGCGCTCGCACCAGCGATTCCGACAATGCGATCCCCGTGGCAAGCGACCGTCGCGAGCACGTCCGGGCGTTCCTCGTGAACTCGATAGTGGAGCGCGTGACGAAACCCTTCGTGCGCGTAGAGCGACGGAACCCGGTCCTGCTCAAAAAGCTCGATGGTAATGCCTTCCGGACACCGTGCCGGGAAAATCGTGTTCGGGAACCCGACGTAGAGGAGATTCGGCCCGGCGACGAATTGGCCGTCCGGTCGCACCAGATCGTTGATCCGCGCCAGCACCGGCAGAGAGAAGAGTTCGTCCCGATCGAGCTGGCCCAGATGCTGTTGGGCCCAGTCGAGACGGTCCGCGGTACAGGAGACGACCGCGCCGGGTCCCATGGTCGCGATCATCAGTCGCGGACGACCGGCTTGTCGCGGGAAGCGACGACGCCCCACCCGACCTTCCCACGGTACGACGTGAGTGCCTTCGCGCAGAAAATCTTCTTCATCGCAGGCAAAGCCAGCGGCCAGGACTCGTCGAACGACGGATAGGGGAGAATTTGGTTTTTGCATGCTCCTCGCCATACTCACCAACGTCGATCACGCTCGGGCGGGACGCCAACCGTTTCGCATTGCGGCTCAGGCTGCGTATCTTCGCGCAAGGTGGTCGTCGCGTCAATTTATGCTAGTGTTTGACTTTTTCAACATTCCGCGCTGCCGCGTAGCCCTCTTCGACGATTTCAATAACGTGACCGCGGCGATTGGTCCGGCGGTGGTCGAAAGACCGTGTCATGCGAGGTGTTATCGATTAACCCAAATGGTAAAATCGCCGCACGGGAACGGATAGCTTTGGCAATCGATGTCCCCAACGCCGTTAGTAGATCCAAACCCCTAGAATCGTTCCGACAGGAGGATACGCCCATGTTCTTCGAGCTTCGGCAGTACCGCACGCGCCCCGGTCAACACGAGAATTGGGTCAGGTTCATGGAAGAGACGATCATTCCCTTCCAGGTCTCCAAGGGCATGGTCATCGTCGGCAGCTTCGTCGGCCAGGAGGAATCGGACCTGTACGTCTGGATTCGTCGCTTCACCAGCGAAGAGGAACGCGAGCGGCTATACCAGGCGGTCTACCAGAGCGACACCTGGAAGAACGAGATTGCTCCCCGAATTCCGGAGATGATGGACCGCGAGAAGATCAAAGTCACCCGCATCGAAGCCACCCCGAAGTCGGTCATCCAATAACCTCGACTTAGCAATCCACTGGGAGAGATTGGCGCGACCGCGTCAATCTCTCCGGTTGGTAGCTATTTTCAGGTTAGCGGCAATTGGACCGGCTGACCGCGCTCGTTTGAAAGGTGGGCCGCCTGGATGATCTCGACGGCGCCGCGGCCGTCGAGGTCCGAGACCCGAGCAGCCTCGCCGGTCTCCAGTTCGCGGAGGTAGTCGTCCCACATCGGTCGGAAAGATGAGCCGTCGGCCAGCGGAGGCAGCTCGACGTCGTGAGCGTCACGGTCGCCGAAGCGTTGGACCGAGATGACCCGTAGCGACTGCGGGTGGGTACGATTGTGGTTCTGGTTGTGGATTTCGAGGTAGCCTTCACTGCCGAAGACCCAGATGCCGTGGTCGAACGGGCCATTGGTCAAGCCAAAGGTCGCGGTCATCTCGGCGAGAACGCCACTCTGAAACTGGAGGGTCACAATGGCGGTATCTTCGTCGGTCATCTGAACGACCTTGCGACGCCCGAACCGCGACGTGACCTCGGCCACGTCGCCCAGCATCCAGCGCAGGCTATAAGCCGGATGGACCGCCTGGGCCATGAGGACACCGTTGCCCCCGCGCCGGTCGGCGAGCCAGGGGCTGTGAAACACGGTGTTCGGGCCCTCGAAGCCGGTGGTCTGGGCGAGAAAGACCGTTCCGAGCGCGCCACTCTGGATCAACTCGTGGGCCGCCTCGTAGGCTGGGCTGTAGATGCGGTTCTGGACCGGGAATAGGCGTCGTCCGGCACGCCGCGCGGCAGCGATCATCCGGTCGCACTCCGGCAGGTCGGCGCCCAGTGGCTTCTCGGACAGCACGTCCTTCCCGGCGCCCAGGGCTTCGCAGGCGTAGCGGGCGTGGAGGTCCGGCGGGACCAGCACGGCAACTAGCCGCACGTTCGGATCACCCAGGAGATCCTTCCAGGATTCGTAGATTTTGGGGACGCCAAACTCCGCGGCGCGCGCCTCGGCGCGGGAGCGGTCGGCGTCGTAGACACCAATAACCTTCCCCCGTTCGGAGTCGCGGAGTGCGGATAGATGGGCGCGCGAGATGTTTCCGGCCCCAATGATGGCGATGTTGATCGACACGCGGAATGTCCTCCTTGTCGCTGTACCAGTGATGGCAGTTCTGCTATGGTAGCCGCCATGTTCTTCCAGCGCAATTCGCGGTCGTGATTACCGTCGACCCACCGGGTAAGGAGTGAACCGATGCAGATCCTGCGACCAGGCAGTGAGATCACGACGGTGTGGAACTCGTATCTCCGGGCGGACTACGCGACCTGGGAACCCGGTCAAACCTGCGCGATTCACAGTCACCTGAACGCCGCGGAGATCTTCGTCATCCTCTCCGGAACTGCCGAGTTCTGGGTTGAGGGAGAGACCGAACGGGTATCGGGCGGCAGCACCGTCTACGTTGGACCAGGGCAGAAGCACAAGCTCACCGTGGTTGGCGATGAGCCAATGCAGATGTTCCTGGCAGTCTTGCCCAACCACGAACCGACCCACACTTTCTACAACGAAGACGGTACCGAGATCTTTCGGAACCGCCAGGCACCGACCGGCACGTATGCCAGCTAAAGCGAACCGTCGGGGACAATCGTGCAGCGCGATTCTGCGAAGGGGAGAACGGTCAAGACTCTCCTCTTCGGAAGTCCGCCCGGCCGCGTTTAACATGGTTTCTTTATTAACGTGATTACGGGGCTCTGCCTGCGGTAACCCCAAACTCTAACGCAAGATTCCCGGTCACTTCTGCCATAATCAGGCTGGCTGATGAACCAGGTCACGAGATCTGCTACAGCGTAACGTTTGCCGTCAGAGCACCTTGCCGTGCTGGAACTCGTCGAAGACGCTCTCCGGGTGCGCGGAACTCTAAACCCAGTTGACCCTCGAACTCCAGTGCTTCAAATTCGGTCCGGGGTATACCGATGCCTGCAAAAGTCCTCAACGGGAAGGAAGCCACCTCCCATCAGTCGCATGAAACTCCGCTTCGCCACTTTGAACAAGGTCTCATTCCGTGGCTGCACGGCGTCGACGGATTGATCTATGTGCTGATTGGAGTTGTCTTCGTCGCCGGAGCATTTGGCATGCTCATCTACAGTGTCCTGTCGGTACAGAATAACATCGCCACCGAGGGATTTCCCCTGGCGATCGTCTCCCTGATCAATGACTTACTTTTGGTGATGATTATTCTCGAGGTTCTCCGAACGGTTCTGTCCTACCTGGAGGAGCGCGGTGGTTCCCTTCAGCCCTTCCTCTTTATTGGTGCCATCAGCTCCACTCGGCGCATCCTTGCCATTGGCGCACAAATGAGTGTTTCGAGTGATCGTCTTACCGCCGACCAGTTTCAGCGCTCCATGATCGACTTGGGGGCTAACGCCGCGGCGATTCTCGCGATCGCGATCGCACTGTACCTGATCCACCACATTCGGGAACCCGACGGCGCACCGTAATCGAAACGGTTCCCTCTCCCACTGCGTTGCTGGGCATGTCCGCGTCAACAACGAGCGAAATGGTCGGTCCGCGCATCGGAAATCAATCGTGGCATCGTGTCGCCTTGGTCCGGTTTATCGACCGCGTCCTTGAGGTGAGAGCCCTACCCGCTGTGGCAAACCGACTCCACAGGCGACCGTGGCTATGATATACTGTCGAACCGTGAGGCAGTGCTAGCATACGGCCGGGAAGGCTGAAGATCCGGAGCGACCTGGCGACGCGGCGCGCCGCGAGGGAGTTGGAGTCTGTGGCTATGGGAATCATTGATCTGGCAACCGCGATCGGGGGGGCGGCCGGCCAGGGCATCGCCACCCCCGGCAACATCCTGGCGCGCATTCTGGTGCGGCGCGGGCTGCACGTCAACGTCTACGACGCCTATCAGTCGATCATCCGCGGCGGGCACATCTTCCTGACGCTGCGGACCAGCGACCAGCCGGTACTGAGCCATGGCGACAAGCTGGACGTGCTGATCGCGCTAAATCAGGACACCATGGACCGGCACCTGACGCTCATGGGCGCCGGATCGGCAGTGCTCTACAACGCCGACCGCATCCGGCCTGGCGCGCCGGCCGCCGGCGTGCAACTCTGCCCATTCTCGGTCAAGGGGCTGGCGCCGGGCGTCAAGGGCGACCTGGTCCAGAACACGCTCGCGCTCGGGGCCGTCCTCCGGCTGATGGGCGTCGAGTTCAAGGCGCTCGAGGATATCCTGACCGAGCAGTTCCGGCGGAAGGGCGAAACGGTCGTCGCCGAGAACGTGGCGGTGGCGCGCGCCGGCTACGGCTACGCCGACGAGCACTTCCGGCCCTTTCCGGTGCCGCTGCCCGACACGGGCAAGCCGCTCGCCTTCGTGGACGGCAACACGGCGCTGGCGATGGGCGGCGCGGCGGCGGGGGTGCGCTTCTATTGCGCCTACCCAATGAGCCCATCCACTGGCGTGCTGCACTGGATGGCCTCCCACGGACGGCAACTCGGCATCATGGTCCGCCAGGTCGAGGACGAGCTGGGCGTGATCAACATGGCGATCGGCGCGGCGCACGCCGGCACGCGGACAATGTGCGCCACCTCCGGCGGTGGCTTCGCGCTCATGACCGAGGGGCTAGGCGCCGCGGCCATGATGGAGGTGCCGGTGGTGTGCATCGACGTGCAGCGCGCCGGTCCAGCCACCGGCGTCCCCACCAAGACCGAGCAGGGCGACCTGTGGCAGGTGTTGGGCGCCGGCCAGGGCGACTACCCGCGCGTCGTCGTGGCGCCGACCTCGATCGAGGAGTGCTTCCAGGTCGTGCCCAAGCTCTTTAACGTGGTCGAGCGCTTTCAGTGCCCCGGGATCATCATGACCGACCTGCTGCTCTCCGAGGGGCGCTTCAGTATCGACCCCGCCGAGCTCGACTTCAACGTGCCAATCGATCGGGGTGAGATTGTCGGCCTTGAGGCCGCGAACGGCGCCGGAGCGGACGGCCACCGGACGAATGGCCGCGCGCCGAGCGGCGAGTACCTCCGCTACGAGATCACGCCGAGCGGCATCTCGCCGCGGGCACTCCCGGGGACCGAGGGCTACGTGCACGTGGTCGCGACCGACGAGCACGAAGAGAACGGCGTGCTGATCTCCGACGAGTACACGAACCCGCACAAGCGCCAGGCGATGCACGAGAAGCGCATGCGCAAGATGGAGGGCCTGCTAGAGCACCTCGCGCCACCCACCCTATTCGGCCCCGAGGATGCGGAGGTGACGCTGATCGGCTGGGGCTCGACGCGGGGTGTGATCCGCGAGGCAATGACGCAGCTCGCCGCCGAGGGCATCGCCGCCAACAACTTGCAGGTCACCTGGCTGGTTCCGCTGCACGCCGCGGAGATCGCCGCGATCGTCGCCAAGGCGAAGCGGACGATCATCGTCGAGAACAACTACAGTGGGCAGTTCGCGCGCTACCTGCGCTCGGAGACGAGCATCGTGGCCGACGGCCACATTCGCAAGTACGACGGCGAGCCGTTCATGCCACACCACATCGTGGCCGGCGTGAAGGCGGTCCTGGCCGGGGCGGCCAAACCGTACGTGCCTGTCCACGAGGTCATGGTGTAGGGAGGGGAGCAGATGAGTGTCTTTCCCGGATCCGAGGTCACGAGCGCCTCGGAGAAACTGGTGGCTCGCCCGGTGGTGACCGTCAAGGACCTGAAGGGGAAGGTGGATCCCGACTGGTGCCCCGGCTGCGGCGACTTCGGCGTGCTGAGCGCGCTGAAGCAGGCGATCGCCGAGCTCGGCCTGCGGCCCCACGAAGTCATGACAATCAGCGGCATCGGCTGCTCGTCGAACCTGCCCGGCTACATCAACACCTACGGGATGCACACGCTGCACGGCCGCGCGCTGGCGGTGGCGACCGGAGCGGCGTTGGCCAACCACGAGATGAAGGTCGTCGTCACCGGCGGCGACGGCGACGGCTTCGGCATTGGGGGCAACCACTTCCTGCACACGATGCGACGCAATGTCGACCTGACCTACATCGTCATGGACAACCAGATCTACGGTCTGACGACCGGGCAGACCTCGCCGACCAGCATCAAGGGCATGAAGACGAAGAGCACGCCTTTGGGCAGCGTGGAGAACCCGATCAACCCGATCTCGCTCGCCATCGCCGCCGGCGCTACTTACGTGGCTCGTGGCTACACCGGGCAGGTCAAACACCTGGTCGAGTTGATCAAGGGCGGCATCTCCCACAAGGGCTTCGCCCTGATCGACGCCTTCAGCCCGTGCGTGACGTTCAACCATGACAACACGCACGACTTCTTCAAGCAGCGCACCTTCAAGTTGGAGGAGCGCGGCCACGACCCGACCGACTTCCACGCCGCCATGGAGCGCGGCTACGAGTGGGGCGAGGAGATTCCGATCGGGCTCTTCTGGAAGCGCGAGGACCTGCCGAGCCTGGATCAGCTCGAGCCGGTACTCGCGGAGGGCGGGCCGCTGGCGCGGCGGCCACTTGGGGTGGCCCCCGAGTTGGCCCAGAAGTTCGTCCGTGAGCTGATGTAAACGAGCTGATCGGGGGTTTTGCCATAAATGGTAACGACCCTCGTTTTCTCAGGCCATTTCTGTGTAGGAGCGCGGCCGAAAAGTCCGATTGCGTGGATTGTCGACGACAAAATCTCGCGCAAACCCGCCAAATCTTGGTCGCCAGAGTCAGTCGATAGAGGGATATCGGCCGCGCTCCTAGCGGTCGTTCAGGCAGCGTTCCGGCCAGGTGGCCCGAATTTCGGTCTGGGTTCAGGTGACGGCCAGTAGGCTCCACGGCAGAGGATGCCGGGCAACCTGCTCGCACCGGAGGCTTGATCCGCGATGCTAACGGCGCAGGACGAAGAACGGATTCGGCGGGCGATTCGCCACGCCGTCCGATGCACTCAGGGACAGGACACCGATCACCACATCGAGTACCTTTTTGACCTCCTGCCCTACCTCAAGGACGCCGCCCGCGCTATCGCTTGCGACGAGGCGACTCTGGCCCTGTCGGAGATTATCGGAGCGGACTGAGGGAAGAAACCAGGGATAATCCGTTGGCATTGGGCTCTGCTTGACCGTCTTTGACGCGAAGACGCGGCGGCTGGGCAGCGATGCTGCTCGCGGCCGGCAGCCATCCGAAGGCTGTGAGCGAGCGGCTCGGCCACCGCGGGATCGGAATCACGTTGGACACCGGTTCACCCGTTATGCCGAATCTTCAACGTGAAGCGGCGGAGGTTCTCGAACGGAGGCTGTTCAGAACAGGATAAATCCGCGGGCTTGCCGGACGGCTGACTATAGCTAGACTCGCAGGGGGGGAAACCTTTAATGAGGGACACGCGGAAGTCCGCCAAGAGCACCATCGCGGTCGACAAGACGTTCGAGGGATTCACGGACGAGGAACGAGCCGCGATGAAGGAGCGCGCCGAAGAGCTGAAGGCGTCCGCGCGCCGCGGCCCGCGCGCGGACAAGGCGGACGGGGAAAGCGCCGTGCTCGCGAAGATCGCCGAGCTGCCGGAACCGGATCGCGCCATGGGCGAGCGGCTCCATGCTGTCATCAAAGCCAGCGCGCCAGCCCTCTCGCCGAGACTCTGGTACGGGATGCCCGCGTATGCCAAGGACGGCAACGTCGTCTGCTTCTTCCAAAGCGCGCAGAAGTTCAAGACGAGGTACGCGACGCTCGGCTTCAGCGACAAGGCGAACCTCGACGAAGGCGCCATGTGGCCGACCGCCTTTGCTCTGACGCAGTTGACCGCCGCCGACGAGGCAAGGATCAGCGCGCTCGTGAAGAAAGCGGTGAGCTGAGGACTGAAACGTCCCCAAGATGCGGTGCCCCGGCTTGCCGCGCGCCTCGAGCTTCTTCGGGATCGGCGTGAAAGTCAGCGACCAGCCGCGGCCCTCGCAGGGTGCCGTCGCGGTGCCAACGACACGTCCTGTACGACGAGATCCCTATTGTTCGAATCGCAAGAATCCGAACCGTTCGGGGATGTGGAAAGCCGGCGGCGTCGTTAAGGTCGGGGACCAGCAACTGAATTCCGGGAGAGGCGTACGATCGATCCGGAAAAAGTTGATGCGCCAGACATCGCCGGGTTGGGGTCGGGTTGTCTGTAACTCGGAGTACGCAATCGCTAGCTCAGCGGACCACCCTTCATCCCGGTCGGTTCGATCATCCAGGGTTCCCCGAACCTCCGTGCTCGCTCGGATGCCCGGGGCTTCCCAGTTCCGCTCCGTCTTTGGTGCCTGGCCCGGTATCGTCGTGTGACGACTGATCCAAAGCACGTTACGTGGACTGAGTTCCAAGGCGGTGTGAACCCGCAAATCGCTGGGATGCGGAGTGATGAAGACCTCGACGACCTCCTCTTCGTAGACCGGATCACCGCGCTTGGTATAGGTTCCCCAGACGTCGGAGTCGTCGCACGTAAAGGCGACGTAGAAGTACCGATCATCCCAAACTGCGCGAGCCGTTGTCTGGCGTTCCGCCGCGCGGCTCCCGTCTGTCAGAATAAACGGCGAGGTTGGTCCGGCAATGTGCCACGCATCGTCCCGAACACGACTGTCCAACGCAGGCGGAACAGTAACACGTCGACAGTGATAGGTTGGCAATTCGATCACCCGAACAATCTCCACACCCTTACGATACGCTCCAGTGTAGCGCTGCCGTGATCATCCGTCCAAATGTTGCAGGCGAGACGAATTCGGAGAGGCCGACAACCGCCAACCGGTAGATACAGACCAGAATCAGTCGTCAGGGCCTGTAGGCGTTCGTCGCGCACGCTGATCCAATGGCGTTTGGTTTAGCACGAACCACCCTCGTTCACGAATGTCATGGCTTGGTCGTGTTGGTGTCGACTGCATCAGGCTCGAGCCTGTCCCTGCCATTGGCGACGCCGAACTGCTAACCGCACCAAAGAGCGGCTGGAGAATTAGCGCTCTCCAAAGTCGGCCGGCTGGTCCTTGAGCTCGATGATCACGTTGCGGAAGCGGGTGGTGCCGACGTTGCGCAACCCGTGGGTGCGGGTGCTCTGATACCAGCGCAGCACCCGACCGGGCACCGCCTCGGAGCGATCGATCGTCCCGTCGGCGTTGAGCCGGTCCAGGGTCGCGCCTTCGATCGTGACCGTAGTGTAATCGAGGAGGTGGGTGTGCGTCGACGCCTCCTGGCCGGGCTCCAGCACGATCTCCCAGATGCGCACCCGTTCGTCCTCGAAGAGCAGGCTCGTGCCTATCGGATTGGCTTTGATTTGTTCCGGCGTGAGCATAGCGGGATCCTCCTTGTTCGGTTGGCCATGGTACCCGATTTGGTAGCGGGTGGTTCAAAGCTCGTGGTTACGCCCTGGCTCAAAGCCCGTGGCGATATTACTTCATAACTGGCTCAATGGTGGCGGTTAATGACAGCTTTTATCCGGCAGCCGAAGTGGCGCGGACGCCCGCGAAAATCATCCCTGACCTAGCCGAAAACATCTTACCGATCCCTGTAACGGTCCGTGTCACACGAGCCGCGAGAGCCAAGCCACTTGATCCACTCGATCAAGGTGGCTGCACGTGATCTGGCTGGCCTCCGTCGCCTTGGGGGGAAAGCGCCTCGACATCGTCGATCAGGTGCCCGACTGGTTCTTTGCCGGGCACCGTTGACCACCAACGGGACGTCCTCCTGGCCGACCAAGGGGGGCAGAGGACTCAGATTATCATCCCGTGCACCGCCCGAACTTACTCGCACCCTACTTAGCTTAGGTCGAGGTCAGATAGTCCACCGTCGACTTCCACATCAGGTAGAAGGAGGTCGCGCCAGGATCCTGGTGTCCAACCGTTCGATCGGCCAGCCAGGATGCCCGACCGATCTTCGACCGGAGCGGAATCGTCGACTTCATGCCCTCTTCGGCAGCGGCGAGCGAGCGACGAAGTGCAGCGTCGAGGGGTAGGCCCTCGGCCGCGGCGGCGCTGAGTGCTTCGGACAGCGGAACCAGGGTTTCGAGTACGGTCTTGTCCCCAACCTCGGCCTTGCCGCGCTCCTTGATGCCGGCGAGCGCTGCCTCGACCATGCGCGCCAATTCCGCCAGGTTGACTTCCTGCTTACCCCGAGCTTCCTTCCCCGCTCGCATGCAGCCAGTTGCGAAGAGCGCCCCGATCGTCGAGGCAGCCTTGCCGTTGAAAGCCATGCCGACCCGAGAGACGATCGTTCCGACATCCTGGCCACGCAAGCCGGGCAGCGCCTCGCGCACGGCCCGGAAGCCAATCGTCATCGTCACCCCCTGGTCGCCGTCTCCGACCGCCGCGTCGAGCTCGTTCAACTGGTCTTTTGCGGCCTCGAGGTCGTCGGCCATCTTCCGAAAAATCGCCAGGCAGTCGTCGGAAGTGATACTCGTGCGCATGCTTACCTCTGGCTAAAGAATGGCGTATCGGCCGGAGCGTCGAGGAGAGGCTTGAGCTCCGCATCGAGCTTGAGAAGACTGACGGAGCAGCCGGCCATCTCCATGGAGGTCGCGAACTCGCCGACGTAAGGGCGATAGACACTCACGCCGTGGTCGCTGAGAATCTGGTAGACCTTGCGATAGACGATGTACAGCTCTTCTTGTGGGGTTCCGCCCAAGCCATTGACCAGTACGGCAACCTCGTCGCCCTTGGCGAGGGGAAGGTCGGCCAGGATCGTGTCCGTCAGCGTGGTGGCAATCTGGTCAGCGCTCTCCAGCTTGCCCCGACGAACGCCGGGCTCACCGTGGATGCCCATACCGATTTCCATCTCGTCGTCGCCAATGCTGAAGGTCGGCTTGCCAGCGGCCGGCACGGTGCAGGGGGAAAGAGCAACCCCCATCGAGCGGGTGTTCGCAACCCCCTTCTCGGCGATTCGTTTCACCTCAGCCAGGGGCGCCATTTCCTCCGCCTTCGCACCGGCTAGCTTGTACAAAAAGAAGATGCCGGCAACCCCGCGCCGTCGGGCCTCGGAGCCTCTGGGAGCGGAAGCCACATCATCGCTGGCGAGGACGGTCTCGACGCGGATGTCATCCATGTCGACGACTTCGGCAGCCATGCCAAAGTTCATGACGTCGCCGCCGTAGTTTCCAAAGAGATAGAGCACACCCGCCCCGGCGTCGATCGCCCGGGTCGTGGCGACCATCTGGTCCACCGTCGGCGAGGAGAAGACGTTGCCGATGGAGCAGCCATCGACCATGCCTTTGCCAACGTATCCCATAAAGACGGGCAGATGGCCCGACCCACCCCCGGTCGCGATTGCGACTTTGCCGGCGACGGGCGCATCTGCACGAACAACCGCCCGTCGATCATCGCCGACCAGGCGAAGACGGGACGAATGAGCGAGGATAATGCCTTCGAGCATCTCGTCGACAACGGCAAAGGGATCGTTGATGATCTTCTTCATGACAATCGCACCTTTCTTCATCCGAGGATGGTGGGAGCCTTGCTCTTGCTAGATGATACATGACGGGGACGACGGCCACTAGCCCACATTCAAGCGGCCCGAGCAGGTCGTCGACGAGGTGCTCCGCCAAAAGGAAAATGGTTTCACCGCGTTCAAGATGCGTATCGGCAGCGCCTGGGGCACATCGGGGGTTGGCATCGATCGGTTTAGGAAGCTCCTGAACAAGGTCCGAAGCGCGATGGGTGCCGACATGGATCTGATGCTTGACGCGAACGGACGGTTTCGGACGGTCGAAGAAGCGGTGGAAGTCGGGCACATCCTCGCCGACCTCAACGCCCGCTGGTTCGAAGAGCCCATCTCGCCCTTTGGCGCAGGGAGCTCCGAGCAATACAACCAGATTCGCGCCAACTGTCGCGTCCCGATCTCGGGAGGGGAGGGGTTCAGCACCATCGAGCTGCACCAACCCTTCGTCAAAGCCGGAGCCTACGACATCGTCCAACCCGACGCCACCTTCCTCGGCCTCACCCGTTCCTACAAACTGGCCCTACTGTATCACCAGGTAGGGCGACCGTGCATTCCGCATAGCTGGACGAACGCCATCGCTCACGCCGCGAACGCCCATCTCGTCGCCGCCATCCCGAATCGGGTCGTGCTGGAAACCCAGCAGATCCATAATCCGATGCTGACCGATCTCGTCGACAACCCGATCCCGGTGAACCAGGGATTCGTCGACCTCAGCGATCGCCCGGGCCTTGGTATCGAGCTCAACGAGGATGCCCTCCAAGAGTACCCGTTCACCGAGAACGGGATCTGGGTTCCCTACGCACGCTAATTATGCGAAGTACTTGGGGATACGGTCCAATTCTGACAATGGACAGGTTGGAAAATCGATGGTTGAGAAAGCGACACCCCTGAGCCTTGCCCCGGAGGAGATCATCGCCTACAGCCCGGAATGGCACGGCGAGCGCTTCGCCGACGGCCGCCCGCACGTCTCCGATGAGATCCTCGAGCGTATGCGCTCCGTGACGATCACCCAGGCCGGGGGGGTCTTACAGAACGAAGGGTACCACTGGCAGTACGAGGGCGATTGGAGCTGCACCCATCCCGGGCAAACCCTCGTCGGCCGTGCCTTGACGGCGGCGTACATGCCACGACGACCGGACATGCGACGCATCATGGAGGAACAAGGGGCTCGCTTGGGCCACATCGGCGACCAGATTTCCTGGCCCATTGATCGACTCGTCAAGGGCGACGTCTACGTTGCCGACGTGTATGGAAAGATCGAGCAAGGGCCAGTCATTGGCGACAACCTCGCCACCTCCATCTTCGCCAAGTCCGGCAACGGCGTCGTGCACGATGCCGCGATCCGCGACCTGCAGGGGATTCAGGAGATCGAAGGCTTCACCAGCTTCGTGCGCGGGTGGCATCCCACCTACGCGTCGCCGACGATCATGCTCATCGGGATTAACTGTCCCATCCGGATCGGCCACGCCACGGTGATGCCCGGCGACGTCGTCCTGGGACGAAACGACGGGGTGATGTTCATTCCTCCGCATCTGGCGGAAAAGGTCGTGCGCACCTCCGAGATCATTCGTCGGCGTGATGCCTTTGGGAAGGCGCGACTGGCCGAGGGGCGCTACACGCCGGGTCAAATCGACGCGCGCTGGACCGACGCCATCGAAAAGGATTTCGCCGCCTGGCTCGAAGATCGCCTGGATGAGCTGCCAGTCTCCCGCGAGCTCGTCCAGGAATATCTCAAGGAACGAACCTGGTAAGCCAGCCAGCCGCCATCGGCGGTTTTTTGCTTCGGGTTGCCAGCACGCCGCGTTACTGCGACGCCGACGTGCTGCTTTCCCTCGATGGCAGGATGCCCAGGTCCCGTGCCACCTGTGCTTTCGTTAGTCCGCTCGAAGACACCAGCTCAACCGCCCTCGCTCGAAACTCGGGATCGTCGGGTTCATGGATTGCCTTGCCCATCCGTTGGTGACCTCCGGTTCGTGTTAGGGGTTCCTCACCCGCAAAGGATCAGGTGTTCACCGAACCCGATCAAGCCTAGGCGCACGGGAACAGACACCCATAGCCGTATACGCAGAAACGTGGAAGTACGGTTCGGAGGGGGGCGACGGAAAAGGCTTGGACAACCAGGATCTCGCTGGCGGCCCACCCAACCCTATAGCATCTCCCTCGTCGGCTAGCTACAATCATCCCGGGCATCGCACGAGAGGATAAGATGAGAATCGAACGTATCGACGCCACTCCGATCAACCTCGAGTTCATCCCGGAAGTCGGCCCTAACATGCTGCGGGCGACGACCCACGGCACGGCGCTCACACTCTATCGTGTTCAGCTCGACAACGGTGCAGTTGGCTACGGCGACGATGTCGGAGGACCACGCGATCCAAACGACTGGATCGGCCAGGACGCCATCACCACGCTGCGCCACTGCCGAAACGGCGGCGTACAGATGGCCAGCTTCGATGCCGTTGGGCGCGCGCTGGGAGTTCCCTCCCACGTGCTGATGGGGCGGCAGGTACGATCGCGGGTACCGTTCGCCTACTGGACGATCGACCTGCCGCCAGCAGTTTTCGCCCGTCAGGTCGAACGCGCAGCCTCGCTTGGCTATACGACATACAAGTTCAAGGCTCGCCCCTGGTGGGACCCGATCGAGCAGGTGGCGGCGGCGGCCGAGGTCGCCCCGAAGGGTTTCCGGGTCTGGCTCGACTTCAACGGTCACCTGCGCGAGGCACGGTTGGCGCTGCCCATCTTGAAAAAGCTGGCCGAGTTCGAGTGCGTCGGCGGCTTCGAATCGCCGATCCCCCAGCGCGACGTCGAAGGCTACCAGATCCTGCGCCGCAAGATCGACCGCCCGATTGCCGCGCACTATGGTGGCGGCTGCTGCCACGTCGTCTCCGATCCAGGCTACGACCCCGGTCTCTCTGCCGTCGCGCAGCTCCGTGGGGAAGTCTGCGATGGTTTCGTATTTGGCGGAGGCGATGTCGATCACCTTCGTGCCATTGCCGGCGTTGCCCACGAGTTCCGCAAGCCCTTCTGGATCCAGACGGTCGGTACGGCGCTTCGCGCTGTCTGGGTAGCCCATCTGGCCTCGACCTGTTCGGAAGCGCTCCTCTCATCACTCGCCGCCCACGACCTCTGGGCAAAGGATATCGCGGTAGCCCCCCGTCCCGTCGATGGCTGGCTAACGGTTCCGGATGGCCCCGGCCTGGGTATTGACGTCGACGAGGGAGCAATCGAGAGGCTCCGAGCCACTTCCCCGACCCCGACGGTGCGCCGCATCTCCACCGTCGTTTACCCGAGCGGGGTTCGCTGGAGCTTTGCGACGGAGCAGCAGCGCCACGAGGCGTTCTACTTCGGTCACCTGCCGGGATTCGTCCCCGGCGTCCGTCTCGAGGTTCGGGAGGATGACCTCTCGGCCGACTTTACCGAGCTCCACGACCGCTGCACCATCGCGCCGGTCGTCGCTTAAAGCTTCTAAACGAAAGCAGGGTTTGAAGCACCAAGTGCGGACAAACCCTGCCCTTGATAGTTCGTCCTTAGCCTGCATTTCGCAGGATGAGTGCTTTGAATTGTGGCCTTGCTTACCGTATCCTTCGCGCCCAGAAGGTCGTCTGAATCGGACGGCTGATCGCCCTCCTGGTTAAGCCGGTCTTGACTAACTCGCCGTAGTGACTTGCCAAACCGGATGACCGATGATGCGGCCCGTCCGCATCCGGTCGAGTGCCCCACACATCCCTTCTCCTCCTATCTTCTCTCTTCTCGCGCCGTCCAGAAAATTCTTCCACGAAACGCCCATCTTCCACCTTCTCTCGTTTGCAGCCAGTTGAAGGCAACAAACAACTGGCGGAAATCCGCCAGTTTTCGTTGGTACCCCTGCCCAGTAGCGAGTGACACTTCAAGAGTAGTCATGACGATTTCAGACTTTGTCAAATGTGGTCCGGCGTGCACCGAGAACCTTCTCCTCCGCGGACGTCTTATCCGAAATATACAAGCAGCAACGCAATAAGATTAGTGGTCTGGGTACCCGCGGCTACTGTCGGTATGGTTCATCACTGCAGGAAACCGCTGGCCACCTTATCCTCCGCACCATTCCTCGGCATACATCACTGCCGGCTCCAGCAAGGTAGTGCGAACAATAGAGTTCAAAGTGGCCTTGTCTACAGAATTGAGCAGATGTATCCTATCCCACTAAGGCTAAACGTGCTATCTTGCATTGGGCTGGAAGGTGATATGTGGAAGGTTTGCGCTGCAAGCGTTGGCTTCCTGGTTTAATCCTTGCTCTCGGGATGTTTCTTCTCGTGGGGTGCAGCAGTGCTGCAACACCAACGCCCATTGTCATAGTGGTCACCGCGACGCCGGCCCCGGCAACCGCGACACCAATTCCTCCCACCGCGACTCTGATCCCAGCGACACCAACACCGGGCTCGACCCCTACGCCCAGCACCGCAGCCCTTCGACAAACGCTGGACGTTGCCTGGGCGAAAGGGAATTGGTTCCTCGCCATACAGACCTTGGACGCCCTCGTCAAGGGTGCACCCAATGTGATTGAATACAAGGACAAGCTCTACGTGGCCCACATCAACTACGGCCAACAACTCCTGAAGAACGGCGACCACGACGGGGCTGTCGGGCAGTTCGAGGCCGCACAAACCGCGGAGCCCTCGCGCGGAAAAGCACGCGCAGCCCTCCTCGCCCTTACCCCGACTGCCCTCACGGCTACGGCACGAACTACGCAATGGCGTGTCCTCGCCGGTGGCGGAGCTAACTCGGAAGGCGCAAATGCCCCGGGGCAGTTCAAGACTCCGGGCGGCATAACGGTCGACAGCAAAGGAAACCTCTTCGTCGCCGATACGGGGAACAACCGTATTCAAGAGATTTCCGCGACTGGCGAGCCGATCGCCCAGTGGGGCTCCTCTGGGAACGAGCCTGGGCAATTCGACCGGCCGGCGAGCGTTGCGGTGGATGCCAAAGGCGACATGTACATTGCTGATTTTGGCAATAACCGCATTCAAAAGCTCTCGCCGACGGGCAAACCGCTTGCCCAATGGGGAGAGGGGACGGGGCCAGCCCAATTCGAAGCTCCCTCGGACATCGCCCTGGATGCGCAAGGAAACATGTACGTTGTGGACGCCGGGAATGGTCGCCTACAAAAGCTGTCCCCAACCGGTCAGTTCCTCGCTGAGTGGAGCACGCCGGCACCAGCGGGTATCGCGGTGGACGGGAGTGGCAATATCTACGTGGGCGATCTCACCAACAACCGCATTGACAAGTTTTCTCCCGCTGGCCAGTTGGTCGCTCAGTGGGGCGGGCTCGGAAGCGGGCCAGGTCGGTTCTTTGGACCTGCCACCGTCGCCGTGGACCTCAACGGTAACATTTACGTTGCTGAACTCATTAACCATCGCATCCAAAAGCTTTCGCCCGACGGCCAGTCCGTCGCGGTATGGGGCACCGAGGGCACTGCTCCCGGGCAGTTCCAGTACCCTCACGGCATCGCGTTGGATGCCAGAGGCAATGTCTACGTCGCGGACACGCACAACAATCGGGTCCAGGTTTTGCCCGCCACGGCTGCGGCGGCAAACAACTAAAGCGGTGGCCAGGATGATTGACCTTTTCCCACGGGATCGATCATGTTGAGCGAGTGAGACCGTATTCACTGGATATTCGAGAGCGGTTCGTCGCGGCGCTGGACCATGTGGCAGACTACGGCGAGGTTGCCGAGTTGTTTTCCATCAGCCTATCCACGATCGGCGTTCGCAACCGAATCCGCCAACATTGTATCGACCGTGAGTGGACTCATGACTGGTCAGAGGTTTGGAACATCCCTTTGTGAGATGATACTCCCTTGCCCACGCCGACGGTGACCCTCTCGCCAACGGGGATGAGGCGACCGTGGACGTCGCCTCGGCCATCTTCTGGCTGCGGATGTGCCAGGGGGCGCCTGCGCGGCGGCGTCGCCGCCCTCGCCGACGCCGCCGAGTGACCGTCGGCGGGTCGTGGCGTTGCGCGCACTCCCATTCCACGTAAGTCAGGTCGCTGGGATACGTCGTGCTCATGCTGCCGAGCGTACGACATTACGTCATGCCCCGGTGTTCCAAAGCATGCCCTTAGCTCCCCCCACCGCGCTCGGTGGCAGGCACGCTCTGTGCACCGCGACGATCTCCCACCCCGCGACTCGAAGGCGGCGCAACCATCACCTCCACGGCGGGAGGGCATCGTCGTCATGCGCCCGGATCCGTTGTCGCCTTCAACCTTTGTCGTGCGCAACGACTGGCAGGGCCCCGTTGGTTCGGACTGGGCTCTTGCCTACGCCGGAGCCGAACGGACCGACAGCGGGGTGATGCTCTCTTTCAGCCTGCAGACTGATCAATATCACTGATTTTCCTGGTCGGCGTTACACGTCCGGGTCCCCCTTTTGAAATCCAACGTCTCCATTCGCCACTCGACGCATCGCGTCGAGATGGCCGCGTGGATGTCCGAGGATGACCCTTTCGACGAACTCCACCACGCCGACACCCTGAATCGGACCATATGAACCCGGTAGCTCAAGCTGCTCCTCGGTCAGGACACAAATTGCTTCCGCGGTCGTTCGCGTCGCGTCACGCAGCCGAGCAACTGTCTCGGCCTGGTCGGGATACGGCTCCGCCTGCCAGCGCTGCGCGTTCCTCTGTGCGAGATCCTCCCACGACCAGTTCGGCGTCTGCTCGCCCGAGACCATGGCCTTCAGCGCTTGCGTCTCGGCGACGTAGCCCAAAGCGATGTGGGAACAAAGATAGGCCACGGACCGATCCTCGTCGGGGACGTGGGTGCGCCACTCCCTTTCCGAGCAGCCTTCCGTGAACCGCACCACCTCTGCGCTCATCTGCTCGAACTTTGAGGCTAAATCGTGACTACGTTCACTCACGTTCTGCTATCCCCCGTAAACCCTCGTTCAACTGGCACCTTCGCTAAAGGCCACCTCGCCGACGTGGTTCGCGACGGAGACGACATTAGCGGCGAAGTTCTGCTTGATCCAGGCGGCGGCCTTCTGGACGGCGATGTCGGCCTCCTGCTTGGTATCCCAGGTGCTGATGGAGACTCCCGAGTCGTCGCCAGTCTTGACCGTTGCATAGCGTCGGAACCCTGGCTGCTGGCGAAAGATCGGAAGCAGCCCCTCCTTTGCTGTGCGAATGACCTCGTCGATGGTTCCTGGCTTGAACTGGTAGACCGCGATGCGTGCGTAGGGCATCTGAAAACCTCCAAAACCTCTTAGTTTCCCAATTATTTTGCGGAGGCAGCGGTTGGCCACCTACCGAATCGTTACTTCTGTCGAGAGACGACAACCTCGCCGCCGGTCCGTTGCGGTGGGTTCGTCAGGTGCGGGACAATGTTCTGTTGCATCCACGGTGATACCTGCTTAATATAGCGCTCGGCGTCCGCCTGACTATCCCAGACCATGAACGTGACGACATCGCGATCGGATGGTGCCATGGCGTAGTAGCCGCGGAAGCCGGGTGCCTTGGGCAAGGGGTCGACAATGTTTTGCACGATCGCGTCGCGAAGATTCTCGCTCATGGGTTCCCGAAACTGAAAGTGTGTATTGACTGCGTACATAGTTGGCGAAGACCTCTCTTTCTTCTTGATGCTGAATGCGAGCAATGATCTCGCGTTGAAGACCCTTAGGGAGAGAGCAAGCCGAGTTGCCGCATCAAACGGACTTGGTCAGCCTCTTGCCACAACTCGGTAAGCTTGCCGTTGGCCAGGCGCCAGAGGTAGATCGCGGTGAACTCGAACGGCTTGCCCGTTGCGGGATAGCCTTTCACAAAGCCTCCGATATCGGTCCCCCGATAGGTAAGGCGCGCGACCACGGTGTCGTTTTCACCGGCGAGCAAGTCCTCGACGGCGGCGCTGAAGTCGGGGCACGTATTCAGTAACGCCAGGGTGCTCTGCGTGTAGGCGTCACCGCCGTGGATCTCGCCAAGGACCGCGCTGTGAAGGATAAAGTCTGGCGCGATCAGCCCATCGAAGAGGCCATACTTCCGTTGGTTGATCGCCTCGTCGTAAAAGCGCCGGACAATGGACTTGTTGGCTTCGACGGACATCGACACTCTCCTTGCGATTTCGTCAGTTGATGACCACACGAGAAACGATCCTTTACCACGCCTTGACCCGGCGACGTGTCACCTGGCTACCGCAGTGGGTCGAGCCAGGCGAATAACAGAATCGCCTCGGTCTCGCCCATGATTGATGTGTTGTGTCCTTTGCCAGTCGTGTCTTCAAGAAGGAACACGCTGCCTGGCGTAAAGCGGTGGACTTCGCCGTCGCTGGCTCGGATGTCCAGGACGCCAGAGACGATGACCCCGAACTGACGGCGAGGCGTGGGATGCCAGCCACCCTCCCAATCAGACGGAACCTGAGCGAACGCGACCTCGATCGCCCGATACGCCGGGGAAAGGCCGATGACCGGCTTGCCGGGCACGAACTCCGCGACTGGGCAGGCAACCTCAACCCCCTGAAAGTGCGATTCTCCCTCCGCATCGGCGTAGACACACAGAAACTTCAACTGTTCCCCCCGGACCACGTATGCTGCATACTGATCGACGTTTCCGAGAACGGGCAAGCTCACCTGCGAGAGATGGACCGCGGGCCCCGCCGACCGAAACCTAGCCTACCATTGCGACGGACGTGGGAACCATCGCTGCTTTCCCCCGGAAGTCCCCTAAGAGTCCCGCCGGTTGCTCATTCAAAGTCGAAGAGAGATCGTGTACAATACGGGACGGGAAGTGATGAGATTTGAAAGCGCGTACTCGGTCCGGAACTGACAGTGCAACTGAGGATTTCGCGGAGTTCGTGCGCCGGGTGCGGGATGCGCTCGCGAACCTGTATGATATTACCTATCTCCAGAACCACCCCCTGGCCGAATTCGTTCGCGACGGCGGACGTGTCGGCTCTCGCGACGCTGGACAAGCCGTCCGCCAGGCCCTCCTTCACGCAATCGATTCGCTTCGTCCAGAAGGCGTGTCGCCTCAGAACGGCAGGATCGAGCGGCGATACCAGATCCTGTAGCTGCGTTACGTGGAGTGTCTTGACCCGATATCGGTGCAAGATCGGTTGGGGATCGGCAAGAGCCACTATTACCGGGAGCACGAGCGGGCGCTGGAGGCGGTCGTCGCGGTGCTCGCCGAGCGATGGCTGGTTGGCCGCCCGAAGCCAGGTGAGATCGCCGCACCGGAATCCGCCGATAAACCACCCAACAATTTGCCGGCGGAGTTGACGAGCTTTGTCGGGCGTGAAGCGGAGATTCCCCGGTTGATCGCGCTGCTGGCTCGGACCAGGCTGCTGACCGTCACCGGGGCCGGCGGATGTGGGAAGAGCCGCCTGGCGCTGCGGATCGCGCGCGAGGTGCTCGACCGCTACCCCGACGGGGTCTGGCTCGTCGAGCTGGCCTCGCTGACCGATCCATCGCTGGTCCCCCAGGCCGTCGCCGCCGCGGTTGGCATCCGCGAGAGCGCGGAAGAAACGCTCGCCGCGACTCTCGTCCGATTCCTGCGGGAAAAGAGATTGCTCCTTCTCCTCGACAACTGTGAGCATCTGGTCGAAGCAAGCGCCAAGCTTGCCGATGCGCTCTTGCGGGCCGATTCCCACGTTCGCCTGCTGGCCACGAGTCGCGAGGCGTTGGGACTCCCCGGCGAGGTGAGCTGGCGGGTTCCGTCACTCGCCATCCCGCCGTCCGGCCGGGATCTGCCGATTGACGAGCTCGTGCGCATCGCCTCGGTACGGCTCTTCGTCGAACGCGCGACCGCGGCTGACCCGGGGTTCGTCGTGACGACGACGAACGCGGGAGCGGTTGCCGAGATCTGTCGGCGTCTCGACGGCATCCCGCTCGCCCTGGAGCTCGCGTCTGCTCGGCTGAAGGGCCTGTCGATTGCGCAGATCGCGACGCGTCTCGACCAGTGTTATCGCTTGCTCACCGGCGGCAGTCGGGCCGCGCCGCCGCGTCAGCAGACGTTGGCGGCCGCGGTGGGTTGGAGCTACGATCTGCTCGGCGAGGCCGAGCGGCGGCTCTTTGATCGTTTGGCCGTGTTCGTTGGTGGCTTCACCCTCGAAGCGGCCGAGGCCGTCGGCTCGGGTGACGAGATCGAGGCAACCGAGGTGCTCGACCTGCTCGCGCGGCTCGTCGAGAAGTCGCTGGTCATCGCGCACGACGAAGGGCAGGAGGGTACCCGCTATCGGCAACTCGAGACGTTGCGCCAGTTCGCCGGGGCGAAGCTGGCCGAACGTGGAGAAGCCGACCGCGTCCGCATCCGCCACGCCGCGTATTATCTTGCCTTCACCGAGAGGAACGTCGTCCCAGCCGGTGAGTTCGGATGGGGTCAGCCCCTCCAGGCCATCGAGGCGCAACTGGGGAACATCGGCGCCGCGCTGCGTTGGGCGGTGGAATCAAATGACGCTCAGCGGGCCCTCCGAGTCGGCGGCCATCTGGCGAACTTCTGGTACCGACGGGGGTATCCCGCCGAGGGGCGAGCCTGGCTGACCGAGCTCCTCGCTACCCCGGCCGCGGCCGGGGGAACGGCGGACCGGGCCGCCGCGCTGATCGCCGCCGCGGCGTTGGACCGCCTTCAGTGCAAGCTCGAGGTGGCGCGCTCGCTCCTGGACGAGGCGTTAGCCATCTACCGCGAACGGGGGGATCAACTCGGGATCGGTCGGTGCCTCGAAGAGACGGGCTGGGTGGAGTTCGATCGGAGCAACTACTCGGCGGCGCGCCAATATCTGGAGGAAGCCATGGCGATCGCCCGTCAGCTCGAACACCGGGAGCTTCTCGCGTACACTCTCCATAACCTGTCGAAAGTCTTCCTGGCCCAGGGAGACTATCCGCTTGCCGAATCGCTGCAGCAGGAGTCGCTGGAGATCACCGGTCGCGGGGCTGAAAATGGTGCGCGCCTGGACTGGCTGGGTCATATCGCGGTCGCGCGGGGAGACTACCCGAGGGCACGCGGCTACTATGCCGAGGGTCTGGCTTTGCGCAAACGCGCGGGGCGGGTCCTGGGCGTCGCTTACACCCTGGCCGGCTGGGCCAATCTGGCGTCGGCCGAAGGCCATCACCTCCGAGCGGCCCGCCTGATCGGAGCCGCGGCGCAGCTTTGCGACGAATCCGGCGTGCCCCGGATCCGCGTCCAAGAGGCGGGGATCCGCGAGCGACTGGAGGTTTCACGCCAGGTCATGCGCGCCGATGCCTACGACGTGGCGTGGGCCGAGGGCCAGGCAATGGCCCAGGAGCAGGCGATTGCCTACGCCCTGGCGGACGATCTTCGCGATCGATGATCGCCAGGCGCGCGCGCAGCTCGGCGATGATCAACTGACTGTTTATCGTGAAGTCCGCCCAGATCCGACGAGGCTGGGCGCTGAGACCGTTATGCGGACGCGGTTGATCAGCCGACAACCCTTCTTGTTGCCGCGAGGTTTACGGTGAGCCCCTCGGCCCAGCCGGCGACAGTCTGCGGTTCGCGCAGTGAACCATACCGCTCGCTCGAAGTCATCGAATGAATCATTCGTCCTCTAACGTGACCGCGAGGATCAGCAACTCGTCGAGGATCCGGGAGGCGTGTCCTTTTCCGACCGTATCCTCCAAGAGGAGCAGACTGCCCTTTGGGAAACGGCGTGTCGTGCCGTCGCTCACCGTGACCTCGTATTCGCCCTGCATCGTGCAAAAGACCTGGCGACGCGGAGAAGGATGGGGGATCCCACCTGCCCAGCTCGGCGCACCGCCGATCACACTGCAGCGACTCGCCGGGAAGAGCGAGGCCACGTTGAGCGGCGGTGCGGGCGGGGCGAAGTCGACCGCCGCGAGCTCGATCTCGACGTCGTCGAAGTGAGATTCGCCGTGCGCATCGGCGAAGAGACGAACGTAGCGGGCGCGCTGCATGGTCACGTCCATGGTTCCTCGCCCGAGGCGCGATGCCAGGTCAGCTCCCCCTGTCCGGCGACGTTCGCGCGTTGGTCGTGGACGACCAGGCTGACCGGAGTCCCCACCGGAACGGCGAGCCCCGCTTCGAGGATGTCGCGAACGACTCGATCGACGACGCGCTGGAGCGCGGCCGGCTCGCTCAGCGCGGCCGGGTTGACCCCACTCGTTCGCACTGCCCCGAGCAGCCATTTCGGATCATTCTGAATGGCGGCGGCCGGGCCCTGGGCGCTGAAGTCGATCCAATCGATCGCTGTTCCAGTTTCGCGGCAGTGGGCGAGAACCGCCTGCACCAGATCGAAGATGCTCTGACCGCGCAGGTCGGCCAGGGTGCTCTCCAGGCGCTGCGTTCGGCCACGAGCGTCGACGTAGGAGACGACCATCGCGCCGATTGCGTCATTTTCGATCCCATTTTCGACGGCGCCGAGGGTCGTCATGACGCCGGGGCCCTCGGCCAGAACGTTATTCCCGAGGCTGACCGGACACCATGCCATGGAGCCCAGGATACGGCTGAGCCACTTTCCCTCGATCATCCCCTGGAAGATGACCGGCGTCGTGCGGTCGACGCGCTCGGGATGCGCGAGGTAGGGCTGCATGCCGTCGGGAAAGGTCAGGCACCATTCGGCCTCCGGCACGAAGGTGTCGTCGGCTCGGCTCGCCAGCGGACGGGCTGTCCCAATCGGCACTGATAGGTCGACTGCTCCTTTGTAGGGCGCCGGGCGGCCGGTAAGGCCCGGGTGGCTGACCGGCAGCTGAGCTACGTCGACGAACGGCATCCCTGAGCCATCGCTGATCCAGACGCGGGTGTCGTGATTGTCTCCAGTCAACGCATAATCCTCCACGGGCGTACGGCGAGCCGGAGCCAACGTGCACGGCGAGACGGATCGACTCGTCGGACATTATTGTATAGGAAAGGTATCGCCCACGGCAACCGCGCGGCTCGCTTACTCGCTTGCGATACCCCCTTTCGGGATGTGGGGGTAGTGGACAATAACGGCGACTTCGGTGATAGTGGGGGTGTCAAACCAAACCAAGCCACCGGAGCCGCCGCTGATGGTACCTTACCGCGAGATCTTTGCTTTTGTCCAGCACCTCGCGCCGACCTGGCGCAAGACCCAACAAACCAACTTCGCCCAGGTGATCCGTGCCCTGTGCGAGCGCGAAAATCTCGCGCTCTCCGACCTGGCCCGGGCCTTCCCCCGACCGACCCAGCGCTTGCGTGGGCGGGTCAAACGCCTCGGCCGCTTTCTCGACAATCCCCGCCTCGACGAGGCCGCGCTGTTCGTGCGCTGGCTCAAACTCAGCTACCGGTTGGGAGAGGATCTGCCCCCGTCGTGTGGGAGCAAGCCGTTGGTCCCGCTCCTCCTCGATACCGTCTACTTCGAGCCTTTCGCGATGCTGGTCTACACCGTCCCCTGTGGGAGTCGGGGCCTGCCGGTGGGCCTGACCACCTACCATCGTCAGGATCTGGAGGCCTGCTTCCCGCCCCGTGAGAGTTGGCCCGATCCCTCGGCCCGCCGCCGCGCCTCGGGGACGATGGTCTCGCTCCGGTCGACACCCACGACGCGCCCGTTGGGGCCAACCCGGCGGGCCAACTCCAGGGCGTCATCCCCGTTGCCACAGCCAAGGTCCAGGAGGTGGTCCCGCTCCCGGACATCGAGCAGTTCGTAGCTCCGGAGCTTGTAGGCGCGGATGAAGTCAATGGCGGTAAAGGTATCGAGCAGTCGGACAAAGTGCCCCGGATCGGTGGCCCGATCGACGTCGGCGAACTCACTCCGATCGTCACGGCGTTCCATCATCCCTCCCAATCAGTCACCGGGGATCCCAACGTGGTCGTGGGGGTGATGCTCTCGTTCCGCCCGTGGACTGATCAACATCACCGACTTTCCTTGTCTACTTGGCCCCCGGGTCACCCTTTTGAAATCCATCGCTTCCATTCGCCACTCGACGCATCGCGTCGGGATGGCCGCCGCCTTCAGCGCTTGCGTCTCGGCGACGTAGCCCAAAGCGATGTGGGAACAAAGATCGGCCACGTACCGATCCTCGTCGGGGACGTGGGTGCTCCACTCCCTTTCCGAGCAACGCACCGCGAACTGGACGACCTCCGCGTTGATGTGCTCGAACTTTGAGGCTACGTCGTGACTACGTTCACTCAGGTTCTTCTATCCTCCATAAACCTTACTCAACTGGCCCCTTCGCTAAAGGCTACCTCGCCGACGTGGTTCGCGACGGAGACAACGTCGGCCACAAAGTTCTGCTTGATCCAGTCGGCGGCCTTTTGGACGGCGGCATCGGCCTCCGGCTTGGAATCCCAGGTGCTGATGGAGACTCCCGAGTCGTCGCCAGTCTTGACCGTTGCATAGCGTCGGAACCCCGGCTGCTGGCGGAAGATGGGCAGCATCCCCTGCTTTGCCTTGCGGATGACCTCGTCGATGGTTCCTGGCTTGAACTGGTAGATCGCGATGCGCGCGTAGGGCATTTTAGAAGCTCCAGATTTGTTATTTACCTGGCCGATTCACCTGGCATCACCTCATTACTGAACCGTTTGTCCCTTCCGATCGGCCCGTTGTTGATCCAACTGGATTGGCTGTCCGTCCGCGCCATACGGAGTCTTGAAGTTGAACGCGAACGGGGTCGGACCTCGGTCGTATAAACACTCCAGACGTTCCAAGGCTTCTTGCCAAGTTGGCACATGAGCGTCGTCCACCCACCAGGCAACATACGTTGGCCATTCCGGCTTGAGGAACCACTCCTTTCGCAACCGCAACGCATCGCCGTGCTGACCGTGGTAGGAGAAGGCATACACCGATTCCAGATCAGTCCAAACGGAAAGGGTTTGTGGCGCTCCAGCGTGCTCGTCAGGGTGATAGAAACGCGGACCAAGGCCGGCAGGACGTTCCTGGACACGCGATACAAACCCCTCCGTACCCTGCGCCGAGGCGTCGACACCTGGAGCTCGAACAATGAATCCCTGAGTTTGCGGGTGCCCCGACGGCTCCCGCAGAATACCAAATGTGTAAAAAGCAAGACACGGCATGATCCCCTCCAAACGTCGCACAATCGTCACGGAGGCCAACGTAGTCCAGGCAGCGAGCTACGACCAGGATGTGATGACGTTGAAGCCGCGGGTGCGGTAATCGGTCATCGCAGAGAGTACGGTATTCACCTCCTCAACCGCAATCGTCCGTTCGACCAGACGATTCGGATTCAACTGGCCTGATTCCACCATGCTGAGGAGGCCGGGATAGCTCGTCGTCGGGCAACCCAGGCTTCCGATGAATTGGATCTCTTGGAGGGTCATTGCATCCACCGGCAGTCCGATCATTCCCTGGTCTTCTTTGCCGGTCAGGCCAAGCTGAAGGTGGCGCCCTCCCTTTCTCAGACAAAGGACTGCGGGGACGGCAGTACGGCTGGAGCCCAGGGCATCCACCGATACGTCCGCTCCGCCACCGGTAATGTCTTTGACCGCTGTGATAATCTGATCATCTACCTGGACAGTCGCGACGGCACCTTCTCTCATTGCCTGGGCCAGTTTCTCCTCGCCGCGGCTGACCGCGACGATCCGCGCCCCAAGCGCCGCGGCGATCTGTACCGCGGCCAAACCGATGCCGCCCATTCCAAAGATCACGACCCACTCACCGGGTCGAACGCGAGCCTGGTCGACAATACCATGGTAGGATGTCATGAATCGGCAGCCGAGGGCGGCTGCAGTCGGAGCCTCCACCCCGTCGGGCAAGCGCACGAGGTTAACGTCAGCGAGGGGAACCAGGGCCAGGTTTCCGTACCCGCCGTCATGGTGGACGCCAATAACTCCATAAGCGAGACACAGATTTCCTCGGCCGCTGCGGCAGTACTGGCACTCACCGCACGATAGGTGAAAGGGAACGGTGACTCGGTCGCCCGGTCTAAAGCCGTGCACGTCGGACCCGACCTCCTCGATCACACCCCCGAACTCGTGACCGGGAACCCGAGGTAGGTCGACCTTTATTCCAACCCAGCTCAGATCTTCCTGCCACACGTGCCAATCGCTACGGCAGACGCCGCAAGCTTCGACGCGAATGATGGCATCCGCGCGGCCCGGCTCCGGATCGGGCAACTGCCTGATAGTGAGAGGCTCGCGAAAATGGGTCATAACGGCAGCTTTCATCGTCACTTCTCCTCATCGTATTTGTTTGCTGCATCTGAATTCCGAAATCGCCGGGCTTGTTGGGGCCCTGACCTTTCTCCAAACATCCTGCCCGGCATAATGGCCCGCTGTCGCTCCGACGCAACGGCGCAATTCCCCATTGAGACCGATGAACTTCCCCAGTGTTCCTCAGCGGCCTCTCCGCCCATCGCGCACCGCGGCGCCGAGCCGTTGCGACAGCCCAGATACGTTTCGCCCCTCAACTCGCCCTCTCCGGCTCGGGAGCCGCCCCGTAGAAGGCGACGACACGACGCAGGCGTCCGGCATCGTCCAATTCCGCGAGGTGGAGACCCTGGCCGTGAATCTGGTCATTTCCTCCTACCACCTTCCAGGTGTACTGGAACCAGCCATGGTGCTCGGAAATCTCGCTCGTGCCAATCCGTGCGTTGATCGGCCAGGAGACGGTCATCGACGACATCGCCTGGACAAGCGCGTCTTGGCCGCGGCTTTCCGCGTTCGGAGCCAGGAATGTGCCGTCGTCAGACCAGCACGAGCTAAGCTGTCGGCGACGCTCGGCCGCGTTGGGGGCGAGCCACGCCGCGACGAATGCCTGCAAGGCCTCCTCGGCCAGTGCAACACGGGAAATCGTTTGAACCATTGCAGATACTCCTGAATCGATTTACGCTAACTCGCCGGGACCGGCGAGCTGCCCTTGAACCAAAGCCCAACGCGGATCAGGGTGTCGCCAATTTCTCGACGGAGCCATACGGCGACAGATTCTTCGATGTCCTTCCTTATCCTCGTTCGGTACGTGCTGATTTTCGTCAGTCCGAACGACATTTCCTTGATACTCACTATGTGCTATCCTGTATTCGTTCGCTACGCTCTGGGTCTCCGGAAAATCCCTGGGCACTCCCCGGGAATTCCCGCGAATTCGCGCTGGCGCCGCTCAGCGGACTTTCGCCGAACGTCCGAAAGACGGGCGCTCGAAGACCGACCCACGGTGGTGGGCTCGCGCCACACCCGGCCGCACCGATCAGGGCGGACCTGGATGAGGGAGGATCCCATGGAGGCGAAACACGTCCCCGGACCAATGACGAATGCGCTCCGCGGCGGGAGGCGGCGCTCCGCGTTTGGCCGACAGGTGCGCGACGTCCTCGCCCACCTGTATGATCCGGCCTACCTTCTGACTCATCCTCTCGCTCGGGAGATCCGCGCCGAGGCTGGAAGCCGCCCGGCGAACCCGGGCAAAGCCCTGCGGCAGGCCCTGGTTGACGCCATCCAGGCGCTCCAGACCGACGCGCGCCGTGACCCGGCCGGTTCGGGTGCCACGGCGCAGCGCATCCTGACGCTCCGCTACGTCGAAGGGTTCGACGTTCTCGCGGTCCAAAAAGAATTAAACGTGAGTAAGAGCGAGTATTATCGGGAACACCAGCGCGGCCTCGAGGCGGTTATTTCCCTCGTCTCGGAGCAATGGCGGCCGAAGCAGGTGGGCGAGCCAGAACCAGCAGGGCAATCGCCGGTTGACTCGGTCCTGCCCGAGGTGCGCACGAACCTGCCGGCGCCGGTTACCCGGTTCATTGGTCGCGTGCGGGAAAGCGAGGAGGTGGCCCGCCTTGTCCTAGCCGGCCCAGGTGAACCGCGGCTGGTAACGTTGAGCGGCCCGGGAGGAAGCGGGAAGACCCGCCTGGCGCTCCGCGTCGCGGCGGAACTCGTCGACCGTTTTCCCGCCGGGGTCTGGCTGACCGAGCTGGCTCCGCTGGCCGACCCTCGCCTCGTTGCGGCGACCGTCATGACTGGACTGGCGGCCCGAGAGGAGATCGGTCGGCCGACCGTCGAGACCCTCGTCCGCTACCTCAAGCCGCGCGGCCTGCTGCTCGTCCTCGACAACGTGGAGCACCTGATTCCGGCGTGCGCCGCGCTCGTGACCGACCTCTTGCGTTCCTGCCCCCGCCTGCGGATTCTCGCGACCGGTCGCGAGCCGCTGGGCATCGCCGGTGAGGTCGTCTGGCGCGCGCCGGCCTTATCGGTTCCACCGACGGATCGCTCGCTCGCGTTGGAAGAGGCTGAGACGTTCGAGGCGGTCCAGCTTTTCGTCGCTCGGGCGACCGCAGCGCGTCCCAAGTTTGCATTGACTGCCCGAAACACCCCCGCCGTGGCGGAAATCTGCTGGCGGCTGGATGGATTGCCATTGGCTATCGAGCTGGCGGCAGCGCGGGTGGCAGCGTTGTCGGCGGAGGAAATTGCCAGTCGTCTTGATCACCGCTTCCACCTCCTGACCGGCGGCGGTCGAACGAGTCCCCGTCACCAGCAGACGCTTCAGGCAACGCTTGACTGGAGCTACAACTTGCTCTCCGGGCCGGAGCGCGCACTCCTGCGCCGTCTGGCCGTGTTTGCCGGTGGCTGGACTCTGGAAGCCGCGGAGGCGGTGTGCGGCGGGGACGGAAGACCGGGAACCGGGGACAGTTTCCCAGGCCTCCCCCCGGAAGAGGTGCTCGACCTCCTCGGCCAGCTCGTCGGGAAGTCGCTGGTTCAGATCGAGGATCGCGGAGAGCAGCTACGGTACTCGTTCCTGGAGACGGTGCGCGTCTACGCCGAGGAGAAGCTGAGCGAAACCGGCGAAACAGCGGTCTTCCGGACCCGCCACTGCGGTTGGTATGCGGATCTCGCCGAGCGCGGCGCGGTCGCGATGCTCGGCCCGGGGCTGACCCTCTGGGCCGACCGACTGACGAGCGAGCACGACAACCTGCGAGCGGCGCTGGGCTGGAGCAAGGACCACGATCCGGATCTCGGCCTGCGTCTGGCGGAAAGGCTCTGGCGATTCTTGCGTCTGCGAGCTTACCATCAGGAAGGAATCCAGTGGCTGAGCTTATTCCTGGAGCGGGTGCCGGTGCGGACGGCTACGCGCGCCTGGGCACTCATCGGGGCCGGAGACCTGACGGGCCAGCTCGGGGACGCAACGGCGGCCACCCGCTTTCTCGAAGAGGGTATTTCCATCCTTCGTGAGATCGGGGACGAGACCGGCCTCGTCGACGCCCTCCGAGAGCTGGCTGGCGCAAAGCTCAGTTTCCTCTACCAGTGCGAGCACGATTCTGACGATGTCCGAAAGCTGCTGGAAGAGAGCCTGGATCTGGCCCGAGAGATTGGCTACCAACGTGGAATCGGCTTGGCCATCGGGCTTCTTGGATCTCAGGCCCTGGCCGTCCACGACGACGATCGAGCCCGGATTCTCTTCGAAGATTCTCTGGGCCAGGCTCGCCAGATCGGGGATCCGTGGAGTATTGGCTCCGCTTTGTACGGACTCGGCTGGGCAGCGCTCCGCCAGGGTGACCTTCCGGTCGCGTGGCAGTCGTGGCAGGAGGTAGTCGACATCGCTCGGAGCATTCGAGACACCATGCGCGAGGGATTGTTCCTCGAAGGGTTGGCGCTGCTGGCCCGGACCGAAGGTCACCTGGAGGAATCGCGAAAGTTTCTTGGCGAAGCGCTGAGGATCTTCCGGGACAGTGTCAGCTTTCGGATCTACGACGCGATCCGCTTCCTCGGCGATCTCGACGTTCGGGAGGGACTCTACGCGCGAGGCGTCCGCCTCCTGGCCTTCGGGGCGACCCAGCCAACGCGCTATGGCCTGAGCTACCAGCACGCGTATAGCGAGGCGTTATCCACCTGTGACGCGAGTGAGGCCGTGGCGCGAGCGGCGTTGGGCGCGGATGCGTACGGAGCGGCGTGGAGCCAAGGCCAGGCGATGGCCCTGGAAGGGGCCACCGCTCTGGCCTTGGAATCGGCAAGCGAAGGCTAATCCCGCCAGCCGACGGTTTGAAGGTTCGCGGTGATCGCCAGGGCGTCGGGATCCTTTGCCCAGGTTCGCCAGCCCTCGGCGTAACGCTCCAGCGTTGGCCGATCCACCCAGCCAAGTTCCAACGCCCGGGGCCGCCGACGCGTGGACCCACAAGTCGAGCGACCCAGGATTCCGCGGCGTTGGGTGCCACTTCGATCCCGTGCAAAGTCGTCTCGCCGTGCCGAAATCCTGTCTGGCGCAGGAGTGCGCGCTGGATCCGTCCAAGACGCGGGTTCCCTCCGTTGAGCCGCCAGACACGTTCGTAGAGCGCGAGGCCCTCCAACAAATTGGGAATCACTGGCTCGATCAGCAGCGTTCCCCAGTCGCCGTCGGCCAGCCCGATCACCGCGCCCGGTTTGAGCACGCGGTGCATTTCCCGTAAAACGCGCAACGGGTCGGCGACGTGTTCGAGGAGGTTTTGCTCCAAGGCGGCATCGAACGTCTCGTCGGCGATTGGCATTTCCTCGGCTCGGCCAACCTCGAATCGGACGTTGGCGACCCCCTGCTCTTTCGCCAAAGCCCGGGCTCGTTCGACCATCTCCGGTGAGAAGTCGATCCCCAGAACCTCCCCGGGGCCAATCGCCGCTGCCAGGCCGACGCTGATTGTTCCGGGTCCGCATCCGACGTCGACGAGGCGCATGCCTGGCTTGAGGTAGGGAAGGAGAAACGCCGCCTCGCGATTTGCGCTCCGGTTGGTGAGAGCTTGGACAGACCCGTGGCTGGAGCCGTGCGTATAGGTTCCCGTCGATTCTGCTTCTGTCATCGTGTCATGCCTCACGTCTGCCGAGTACCGGCAAGATTACCTGCGAGGGACGGATTGCGTCGTGATCGATCGTATTGGCTGCAACTTGACCGGACGTTTCCTGTCCGATGACGCCACCGGTGTTGAGATTGCGGTCCAGCGCCGGAAAATCGCTGCTGGTGACGGTCAGCCGCAGCCGATGGCCAGCGGGAATGACGACCGAGAGGGGCAGCATCTCGACGGCGAAGCGGGTTGGCCGACTGGGTTCGAGCAGAACTGGCTGGTCCAGTCCCGCGCGATAACGCGCCGACATGACGCCGCCATCATGGCTCTCCTTTTACTATCTACTTCTTCTATGACCGTGGCTTGCGCCCACTCGCGAGGATCCCCATCACGGTCGCGAAGAAGCGACCCTGACGGTCGGCCTCCCGAAGCTGTTCCAGCCAGGTGGTGAGCTCGTCGTCTGACGCCAGGCCAGCCTCGCGCGCCTGAGCGACCGTTCGCCCCAGCCAGACGACCTGATTCGCCAGCGCGTAGTCGGGAAGAACCACCGTCACTGCCTCGCACGATACCTCGATCAGGCCAGCATCCTGAAAGTGTCGAGGCAGTTGTCGTCCCATCCAGCCGTTACGGGTGGTGTCGCATAACAAGTGGATCAACTTTCGGGTGAGGTCGCGGTTTGGCGAATCGATAGTATAGGCGTCGAAGTCCGGGTCGAAGACGACGATCCGGGCGCCCGGCTGGGCCACGCGGACAAGCTCGCGCAGCGCCTGCGCGGGATTCGCCAGGTGGTGCAGAACGCGGTCGGCGCGGCAACCGTCGAAGGTGGCGTCAGGGAAGTCCAGACGATGCGTGTCGCCGAGGACGAACTCGGTCGGCAAGCCAAGCGCCACGGCTTGCTCCTGGGCCGTGGCGAGCATCGTCTGGCTGTTGTCGACGCCGACGACTCGCCCATGCGGTTGGACCAGCGTGGCCAGGGCAAAGACGTCCTGCCCCGGTCCGCAGCCCAGGTCCAAAAACTGGCCGCGTGGTCGTGGTTCGAGAAGCTCGAAGCTGCGGCGTTTGTAGGCCAGCGCGGCAGGCAAGGCCGCGACCTGACTCATAAATCGAGCGTAGTAACTGGGATCCTTGGTTTGATCGACATTGCCGAAGCCACGGTTGGTGTCAAGATTGGCCATCAACTATCTCCTCGTATTGATCAAAGTCCATCGCCAGAAGACAGCGTCGTTAGTCCCGCCAGCCGACGGTTTGGAGAACACCGGTGATCCAGAGTGCGTCGGGGGTGCGTGCCCAGGTCCGGATTCCCGCGACGTAGCGCCCGACGGTTGCCTGGTCCGCCCAACCCCGCTCGCTGACCTGACCGATGAAGTTCTTGCTGAGGAGGTGACAGACCACCATCTCGGCGAACTCATCCCCGAAGAGATATTTGCGCAGCGTCGTCTCGCCATAGCGCAAACCCACCTGGCTCATCAGGGTGCGCTGGTAGCGTCCAAATTAGGCTACACCGCTTGGTCCGCGCGCTCCCGTGGTCGAGCGCCGCGGATTTCCCCCGCTGGTCCGTCGAACAGCTTCCAGCCCGCCGAATCGGGCTATCCCCGATTAGGCGGGCTGGAGTGCGCGCAGGAGAGGCGCCGGGTCGTAATACACGTCCATTTCTTGGATCGTGCCGTCCGGGCCGATGACCCAGCTATCGATCCCCTCGCAGCGCGCGGTGCGCCCCGCTTTCGTCGTGGCTTCGAAGCTCCAGCGCGCGGCGGCCCCATGCTCGGTCACGAAAGTCTCCTGCTCGCGGATCTCGAAGCCGCGTAAAGCGGCCTTCACCTGGTCCAGGTAGGCCCGAAAAGCGTCCCGACTCATTGGTGGCATGCCCGGGTAGTGGATGATGGCGTTGGGCGCGAACGCCGCCTCGGCCGCGGCCGGGTCGAGTGCGTTCAACCCATCCAAGTAGCGGCGGACGGCGGTAGGAGTACTGGACATGGTCATCTTGATCCCCTTCCCAATTATCGAAAGGTGACTCCAAATAAGCTCGCCGACCTCAGATTCGTGCGATAGCGGGGTTTCCTCGACCCTGCTCACCGCTCAGGTGATTTCCAGAAGCACGTCGGCAAGCTCCCGCGGTGCGGTTTCCCACGGGCTATGCCCCGTGTTCAGCTCCCGATACCGCCAGCCCGCCCCGCGCGCCTTCGCCGCGGTTTGGGCAATGATGCCCATAACAGCTGCCCAGACCGGGTTATCCGTGGTCCCGGCTGCCTTGTCGGTACAATAAATGTAGGTGCGGGGAATGTCGGAAGCACGCGGATTCTGGACGGACACCGCCTCCAAAAGAGGCTTCAACGGTTGAGGCGTCCGCTTGGGCGCGTCGGGCGGATCGTGGGGAACCAGCCAGCCATTCCCGTGGACTTGGGCGATCTGGGTAAAGACAGCCCTCAGCTCGGGACCGGCGAGATCCGCGAGGGACTGACCACCCTCTGGCACGAACGCGTCGAGGAAGACCAGGTGTCGGATGCGCTCGGGCACCCGTTCCGCGACCCCGGTCACCACCATCCCCGAGAAGCTGTAGCCAAGTAGGACAACCTCGTGCAGATCCTCGTACTCCAGGACGTTCACGATGTCTTGGATGTGGGTGTCGATTCCTACCTCGGGGGTTGCCAGGTGCACTCTCTCTCCCAGCCCGGTCAGGGTCGGAGTGAACACCTCCTGTCCCCTGGCTTGCAGCAGCCGGGCCACCTGCCGCCACTGCCACCCGCCCGACCAGCCACCCGGAACAAGTACGTAGGTTGCCATTGTCCTCTTCCTTCTCTCCCGTGATTTCCGCTGACCCGATTGGAAACGCCATCGGTCCGTCGGTTACGACGTTACGGGCCGTTGCCGATGACTGCCACGTGAATGTCGACGTTGCCGAACGTCGGCGCGCAGGAGGTGTAGATGTTCGGCAAGGGGCCGCTACCGGTCCGGTAGGCGTCGACCGCGGCGCAGCCGGTGCCTTCTTGCGTCGACGAGTAGCTGGAATAGAAGGTCTTGCCGTCCGGCGCGGCGCTCAGGCTGGAGTAATCGCCGACGAACTCCGAGCCGAAGTCATTCAGGAAGCCGGCCGACGCGGCGGGATCCGAAACAGCGGCGCCCGATGGCACGATCGGCGCCGACCAGGTGGAACCGCCGTCGTCCGAAGCGACAACGTACGGGAGGTAGTTGACGCTTCCGGTTACGGGTAGAGTACTGAACGCGACGTCGGTCAAGGCGGTGAAACCGACGACGACGCGGCCAGGAGTTGTGCCGGCACTTGGCGCGACTCCCGGACGCGCGACGGCAAGCGAGGGGTGGAACGCGGTGCGCCCAGGCACGTCGATTGTGCCGGCGCTCGTCCAGCTCTGCCCATGATCGGTCGATTTCACCAACGTGACGGCGCCGTGAGCGTGAGAGCTATCGATCTGCTGCTCATTCGTCCAAGCCGCGTAGATTGCATCGGTCGATTGGTCCACCGCCAGCGCGACCTGATTGAAGTTCGGGAAGCTCGCGCCCGGGAGCTGATTCATGTCCGACGCCGGGCCGAGAGTGATGGGGTGACCGAAGTGCTGGCCTCCGTCGATCGAGACCGCGGCGACCATCTCGCTCTGCTGGACGGTTGCCCCGGAGTGCTCTTCCCAGGCAGCGATCAGCCGACCCTCGCGGTCGGTCTGAATCGTCGGTCGCTCCGGATAGCCGACCGGGTTGCTGTCCGCGCTGGGCGAAAGCGTGCGCGGCGTGCTCCAGGTTTGCCCACCATCGGTCGACCGGGCGAAGAGAATCCGAACTGGACAGTTGCTGCAGAAGAAGGTCGAGCCGGTGCTGCCGATGCCGGTGAACATCGCCCAGACGAGGGAGACGTTGCCCAAATCGGGGCTCGCGGGGTTGTTATCGGCCCAGATCGTCGGCTTGTCGTTGAATTGGGACGTGCTACTTGTCGGTCCCGACGCGATCACCGGTGTCTTCCAGGTCGTCCCATTGTCGTCGGAGGTTGCCGTGACAACGACGGGCTCCGCGTAGGGACTGACGTCGCCGTACGGGAAGGCCATTGCCGAAACGTAAGCACGGGCACCGTTGGCGTAACTGAAGCCACCGTGTCCGTCGGGCTTGGGGCCGAACGCGACGGTTGGATCGGCATTCGCCAATCGGCCGATCTTGCTCCAGGCGATGATCTGCTTGTTCCAGGTTGTGCCGCCGTCATTCGTCGCGTAGAGGCCGATCGTGTCGGCGGTTTGGCTTGGATAGCAGACCGAGCCGCCGCTGGATGGCTCGGTCGTGCAGTCCGGCTCGTCGACGAAGTCGATTGCACCGGTGATGCTGTTGAGCGCGTTGGTCGGGTTGGTCACCATCGGCGACTCCGCCTGCTTGTTCTGAGGGAAGTGCGTCTCCTGGGCTCCCCAGTTGATGTCCTGATCGGTCGCCGAGATCGTTGATGATTCGGCGAGAGCGGGACCGCCGAGCGCCAGGGTGAGAATCAGCACCGAGAAACCGGCACGAAGGGCGAGCGGAAACCGTCTGAACATGTGTCTTGTCTCCTAACCGGTCGCGGGACCACGATAGGTCACCGAGCCTGCTTTGTGCATCGCCGCGGTTGCCTCGTCCGACGTGAGCAGCTTGGTAATCTTGGTGCTTCTCAGGTGACCGGGCGTGTTCGCCGCGATGACGAACGCCTCGACGCTGGTATCGTCGGGCATGTCGAGGAGAAGCACGCCGTCGTAATCGCCGAAGGAATAGAAGAAGTTGAGCACCTGACCGCCCATGGCCTCCGCGAGCTTCTTGACGGTCGCGGTACGGTCTTCCGGGTTCTTAGCGAATCCCGCCCACGCCTGTCCAGTGTATGAGAATTGAGCCAGATAGTAAGACATTGACAATCTCCTTCAGGTCGGTCTGCCTTCGCGGCATCCTACCTGCGATGATAGCCTGCTGGAGCATCTACGCAAGCCGGCTGTTCCCCACTGGTTCCCCTGAAGTTCCCCTACGTTTTCTGACCGCCGACCATGAACGCGGTGATCGCGGCAAAGAATCGCCCCGCCCGGTCCGCAGATCCAAACGATGCGGGCGGCGCTCGACGAGGACGGGATTACGGCCCGGCGTCGCCGGTCGCCAGAGCGTGGCCCCGAGGGCCGTGCCATCGCGCATGGGCGCCCGAAGTCCCTTCTCGACGACGGCCGCGTGCTCGCCGGGCCGCGCAGTTGTTCGCGAGGCGGGCGAACTCACGATCAGATGCTCCCAGGGCTCGCCCGTGGCTTCTCTCCTCCTTTTTCTCCGCTCACTCCTCGCAAGCGACCCAGCCAACCGCGGCAGGGCAGAGAATCGCCCGATAGGCGTCCGGGTCGCTCGCCCAGGCACGGATCGTAGCAGGCAGCGCGTCCAGGGTTCCTTGATTGGCCCAGCCGTGCTCCAGAACCGTGGTGACGAAGGCCGGATCCTGGAACTGGCGCACCGCGGCCTCGACGAACGATTCCATCCGCTCCGGTGTGCCGTAACTGCGTGCCATGGCATAACCTTCCACCCGGACGAATCCGGCCTCCCGCAGTAAGCGTCTCAGGTGGCGCGCGTAGAAGAAGCTAGCGCCATTCGCCTCGGCAACCTTGAGAAAAAGCTCGATGCCTGTCCGCAGGAGCGGTGTCGCCGGCTCCCAGAGGTAGGCTCCCCAGTCGTCGTCTTGAATCCCGACAATCCCCCCGGGTTTAAGGACGCGCCGCGTCTCCCGCAGCGCCCGGAGAGGATCCCGCACGTGCTGCAGCAGATTGTGGGCGAAGGCAGCGTCAAACGACGCGTCCGGGAAGGGGAGCGCGTAGATGTCCCCCGGCTGGAAGCGGACGTTGGCAACACCGCGCTGGGCGGCGAGCGCACGCGCGTAATCGAGCTGCCGCTGGGCAACATCGACGCCGATCACCTGTCCGGGCGCGACAACCGTGGCGAGATCGACGGTGATCGACCCGGGTCCGCAGCCACAATCGACGAGGTTCATTCCCGCGCGCAGATGAGGTAAGAAGAATCCTGCCTCGTCGGAGGCGGTACGCTGGCCGTGAAACCGCTGGAACTCCTCGCTGTAGCCGTGGATGTAGGATTCGCCCGGGGCGGTCGTCGCCCGATCGGTTTGACTCTGGCTCATCTTATATTCCTTTCTTCCATCACGGGTGGCACGATTTGAGATGGACGCGGGTGGTCGTGAAAGATCCGATTCGTCGCGGTGCGTGATCAGGCGGCGGCGCAAAAGGAACGGTTGGTCGTCGCCAGGACACCGGCGATGGCAATGGCGGTCCCGCAGAGGAGGAAGATGCCACTTCCCCCGACCGTCGCGCCGAGCACCCCACCAAGGCTCAGCGAGAGCGGCTCCAGGCCGACGACCCCGAGCATGAAGAGCGCCATGACCCGCCCCCGCACCTCGGCCGCCGCGTGGGTCTGAATCAGGGTGAGGTAGGCGATTGCGCAAAGCGCTCGCACCGCGGTCGCCAGGAAGAGCGCGACCGCGGCTTCCTGAAGGGTTGCCGAGATTCCGACCAGGATGAGACCCAGACCCGTGCCGAGCAGGGTGAGCGCGGCAAGCAAGCCCAGTCGGGGCACGCGCGCGATGAGGCTGATACCCAGCGCGGCAAGGAGGGCTCCCGCGCCGCCGGCTCCGTAGAGCAGCCCGACGCCGGAATCCCCGGCTCCCAGCGTGATCTTGGCCAGCGTCGGCACGCCGACGAGGTTGGCGCCTTGATAACCCAGCGAATAGACCGTCGCGGTCAGCACGGCGACCCGCAAGAGCGGCGAGCGCGCGACCGCCTGGATACCCTCGCGAAGCTGGGCGATAGGGCTCTCCTTTTGGGCCGTCGCCCGGGGCTCGCTTCCCCGGACAAATCGAAGACAGGACGTGGCAATGCCGAAGGACAGGGCGTTGAGCACGAAGGCGGGGGCGCTCCCCAGGTGCGCGACCAGGACTCCGGCGAGTGGCGGGACGAGGAAGAGCGTCGTGTTGAAGCTGGTGGTGTTCAAGGCGACGGCGTTGCGGACCTGATCGACGGGAACCAGTTCCGAGGCGATCGATTGCTGGGCCGGGATGGCGAAAGCATAGACACCGCCGGCGAGCACGGCGTAGACGTACAGGTGCCAGAGCTCCAGCAAACCAGTCGCACTGAGCGTGGCGAGGATCCCGACCAGGATGGTCATCAGCAGGTTGGTGACCCGCAGCACGCCAACCGGACGAAAGCGATCGGTGACGACACCGCCGATCAGAATGAACAGCGTTCGCGGGATCGCTTGGGCAGCGAGCACGGCGCCGAGCGTGGCTGGATTCTGGGTCAGGTTGAGCGCCAGGATTGCCAGGCCAACGATCTGAAGCTGATCGCCGCACTGCGAGACGAGGGTACCGCACCAGAAGAGACGGAAATCGCGAACGTGCAGGGGCGCGAGCGCGGCGCTTTGACGCCAGTTCCCCCGCGTGACCGAGAAAGCGCTCATCGCCAACTTCCACCCGCTCCGAGAATGGGCAAGATCACCCGCGAGGGACAGACGGCGTCGTGATAGATCAGATTGGTCGCGACCTGACCGGAGGCTTCCTGGCCGACCTCGCCACCGGTGTTGAGGTTGCGATCCAGGGCGGGGAAATCACTGCTGGTGATGGTCAGGCGCAACCGATGGCCGGCCGGAATGACGACCGAAAGTGGCAGCATCTCGACGTCGAAGCGGGTAGGTTGGCCGGGTTCGAGCGGAGCCGGCCGGGCCAGACCGGCGCGGTAACGCGCGCGCAGGACGCCCGCCGAGAGGACGATCGAGGCGCCATCTGGACGGACCCAGGTGAGCTTGACCACCCAGTCGGTGTCCGGCGCGCTGGATGCCGCGTGAAGGACGATCTGGACCGGACCGACCAGGCAGAGGGGACCGGCGAGCGGAGCCGAGGTGTAGGTGACGAGGCGATGCTCAAGCGCGGACTGGTCGATGCCCATCCCGAGGTAGCCACCTCCGGCGATCGAGGGGACCGGATTCTCCGGATCGTAGGCGTAGCGGTCCGGGGGTTCGGAGGCATTAGGCGGCGTGGGCGCAAGGGATCCAGCTCTCTCACCGCTCTGGAGGTACCAGGGTGTCGCGGCGACGCCTCCCGGGGGCCAGGTCTCCGAACCAATCCAGGTGTCCGTGCCAATCAGGTAGAGCCAGACCCGGGGATCTTCATCCAGGTTGGTGGGCCGTTTCTGGAGGTAGTGGTCGTACCAGCGGCCGCGGAAGGCGAAGAAGTCGAGGGAAGCGTTTGGACCGAGAGACAGATCGCCAACCTGGGAGACGCCGACGTTCTGGGGCCCGTGCGGCCAGGGACCGACGATCAGGCGCTGGGAATCCTTGGCCACGGCGCTCGCACGCATCGCCGTGTAGGCGTCGAGGGTCGCGCGAATGAAACCGTCGAACCAGCCTCCGAGGTGACAGATCGGAACCTGGACGGCCGTGGCTCGCGGCGCGAGGTTTCCCGGCTCCCACCAATCGTCCCGCGCGGGGTGGGCCAGCCAGGCGTTGTAGTAGTCGGCAATCTCGGCGAAGAAGGGATGGTTGACCAGGGGCAGGCGTTGGGCGAGGGAGGTCGGGGTCATGACCGTGGTACGGCGGTTCGGGTCGCTGAGATGGGCGACGGCCCGCGGCTTTGCCGCCTCGACGGCCTCTTGAAACTCCCGCACCCTCCGTTCGGCGATCGCCCGCCGCTCGGGTGGCACTCGCTCCAGATTGTGGCGCGTCCAGTCCGCCGCGATGAATTGGAGCAACGCGAGCGCGAGGATGCCGCCCGGATTGAGCGCGCGGTAGACGTCGAACCCGCCCGCCTGGCGGACGAGGAGGGCGGTCAGGTGGGGCGGAGCCTCGGCCGCGGTCTGGTACTGGGTGAAGCCGGAGACCGAGCCGCAGAGCATGCCGGTCCGTCCGTTCGACCACTCCTGACGTGCCGCCCACTCGACGGTGTCGTAGCCGTCGCCGGAGGGTGTGCCGGGCATTGGGCCGCTGAACGCCCCCTCCGACTCGCCACAGCCACGCAGGTTGACGCCGAGGACCGCGTAGCCACGGGCCGCGTAATACTCCCCGGCCGGGCCGGTGCGCCATTCCAGACGATGCGGCCCACGCTCGACGAGGACCGGATATCGCCCCGGAGCCGCGGGACGCCAGAGCGTCGCTCCGAGACGGATGCCATCCCGCATTGGCACGCGCAGCCCGGTCTCGATGACGACCGGGTGCTCGGCGGGCCGCGCAACGGTGCGCGACGCGGGCGAGCTGACGATCAGGTGCTCCCAGGGTTCACTCATCACTGATCTCCTTACCCGGCCAACCAGGCGGCAACCAAGACGATGTTGTGGTTGAGCCGGAACGAAACCCAGCCTACCAGTGGGACCAGCGTGGGAACCAGTGCCGTGGTCCCCGGGAGGTCCCCGGAAAGTCCCGATCCGATCCTGGTGAGTCGCTGGACCTAGCCCTGCCGAGGAGTTAAGAGATCCGCATCTGTGTACGGTTACTTGTTCAAAGTCGGGTAGAGATCATGTACAATACTCGAAGAGGAGTGCTGAGGCTCGGACGCGCCCACTGACCCACAAACGAGTGGTTTGGCTTGAGGGATCGCGGTGTCCGTTGACCGCGGCGTCGCAAGACATCCGACGGAGATGACCTGCGGTGAGCATTTATGAGAGCCCGGGCCACGTCGTGGTAGTCCACGGCCTGCCGGAGCCGGGTGTGCACGCGGAGTTCGTGCGCCGGGTGCGGGATGCGCTTGCCAACCTTTATGATGTCACCTATCTCCAGAACCACCCCCTGGCCGCCTTCGTTCGCGACCCTGGGGGCGCCCGCTCGAGCGAGGCCGGGCACGCCCTCCGCAACGCCCTCCTTCAAGCAATCGATTCACTCCGCCCGGACCCCGGGTCGCCCCAGGGAGGAAGGATCGAGCGGCGTTCTCAGATCCTGCGGCTGCGCTACGTGGAGGGTCTTGACCCTCCAGCGGTGCAAGATCGTTTGGGGATCGGCAAGAGCCACTATTACCGGGAGCACGAGCGGGCGCTGGAGGCAGTCGTCGCGGTGCTCGCCGAGCAATGGCTGGTTGGCCGCCCGAAGCTGGGTGAGATCGCCGCGCCGGAATCCGCCGATAAGCCACTCAACAATTTGCCGGCGGAGTTGACGAGCTTTGTCGGGCGCGAAGCGGAGATCCCCCGGTTGATCGAGTTGCTGGATCGAACCAGGCTGCTGACCTTGACCGGGGCGGGCGGGTGTGGGAAGAGCCGACTGGCACTGCGGATCGCGCGCGAGGTGCTCGACCGCTACCCCGACGGGGTCTGGCTCGTCGAGCTGGCCTCGCTGACGGATCCATCGCTGGTTCCGCAGGCTGTCGCTGCCGCGGTTGGTATCCGGGAGAGCGCGGAAGAAACGCTCACCGCGACTCTCGGCCGATTCCTGCGGGAAAAGAGGTTGCTCCTTCTTTTCGACAACTGCGAGCATTTGATCGAGGCCAGCGCCACGCTTGCCGATACGCTCTTGCGGGCCGGTTCCCGCGTTCGCTTGCTGGCCACGAGTCGCGAGGCGTTGGGACTCCCCGGCGAGGTGAGCTGGCGGGTTCCGTCACTCGCCATCCCGCCGTCCGGCCAGGATCTGCCGGTTGACGAGCTCCTACGTATCGCCTCGGTACGGCTCTTCGTCGATCGCGCGACCGCGGCTGACCCGGGCTTCGTCGTCACGACGACGAACGCGGGAGCGGTTGCCGAGATCTGCCGGCGTCTCGACGGCATCCCGCTCGCCCTGGAGCTCGCGTCCGCCCGGCTGAAGGGCCTGTCGATTGCGCAGATCGCGACGCGTCTCGACCAGTGTTATCGCTTGCTCACCGGCGGCAGTCGGGCCGCCCCGCCGCGTCAGCAGACGTTGGCGGCAGCGGTGGGTTGGAGCTACGATCTGCTCACCGCTGCCGAGCGGCGGCTCTTTGGTCGCTTGGCCGTGTTCCTTGGGGGCTTCACCCTCGAAGCGGCCGAGGCCGTCGGCGCGGGTGACGAGATCGAGGCAAGGGAGGTGCTCGACCTGCTCGCGCCGCTCGTCGAGAAGTCGCTGGTCATCGCGAACCCGGACGGGCAGGACGGCACCCGCTATCGGCTGCTCGAGACCTTGCGCCAGTTCGCCTGGACTAAGCTGGCCGAACGCGGAGAAGCCGACCGCGTCCGAATCCGCCACGCCGCGTATTATCTTGCCTTCACCGAGAGGAACGTCGTCCCAGCCGGTGAGTTCAGCTGGCGTCAGCCCCTCCAGGCCCTCGAGGCGCAACTTGGGAACATCGGTGCCGCGCTGCGTTGGGCGGTGGAATCAAATGACGTCCAGCAGGCCCTCCGAGTCAGTGGCCATCTCGCCCACTTCTGGTACCGACGTGGGTATCCCGCGGAGGGGCGAGCCTGGCTGGCCGAGCTCCTCGCCACCCCGGCGGCGGCCGGGGGAACGGCGGACCGTGCCGCCGCGCTGGTCGCCGCCGCGGCGTTAGACCGCCTTCAGTGCAAGCTCGAGCTGGCGCGCTTTCTCCTGGACGAGGCGCTAGCCATCTACCGCGAACGGGGAGATCAACTCGGGATCGGCCGGTGCCTCGAAGAGACGGGCTGGGTCGAGTTCGATCGGAGCAACTACTCGGCCGCGCGCGAATACCTGGAGGAAGCCCTGGTGATCGCCCGTCAGCTCGAACACCGGGAGCTTCTCGCGTACATTCTCCATAACCTGTCGAAGGTCTTCCTGGCCCAGGGAGACTATCCGCTGGCCGAAACGCTGCAGCAGGAGTCGCGGGAGATAAGCGGGCGCGCAGCCGAAAATGGCGCGCACCAGGACTGGCTGGGTCATATCGCCGTCGCGCGAGGAGACTACCCGAGGGCACGCCGCTACTATGCCGAGGGTCTGGCTCTGCGCGAGCAAGCGGGGAGAGTAATGGGCGTCGCTTACACCCTCGCGGGCTGGGCCAATCTGGCGTCGGCCGAAGGCCACCACCTCCGAGCGGCCCGCTTGATGGGAGCCGCGGCGCGGCTCTGCGACGAATCCGGCGTGCCCAGGATCCGCGTGCAAGAGGCGGGGATCCGCGAGCGACTGGAGGTTTCACGCCAAGTCATTGGCGCGGATGCCTACGACGTGGCGTGGGCCGAGGGCCAGGCAATGGCCCAGGACCAGGCGATTGCCTACGCCCTGGCGGATGATCCCGGCGAGGCCAGCGAGCCCGCGACCTAACCGATAGCTCGGAGACAGGGCTGATCCGAACGGATAGCCATTGACCGGGCCATTGTCCCGGACTACGACCCGCGGTGCTGCTCAGGTTGAATCTTGTATCCATCGCGGCTTCGACCGCAGAACTTGCCCACGAATTGCTTACGAAACGGCTTTCAAGGACAGGCATAGGCCGAGCACCTGACGAGGCTCAGCCCATTTGGGCTTATAAATTGAGCCATTTTCTGTGGTACCCCTGCCCGGACTCGAACCGGGGCGCACGGTTTAGGAAACCGCTGCTCTATCCGCCTGAGCTACAGGGGCGCATGGGTACTCCTCTATTTTACCAGACCGGACGCCAAGCCGGGCGCCGCGGCGAGACCACAAGCCCGCGGGGGCCTTCCCGGTTACTATGCCCACCACCACCTTGTGGGTATAATGACCGGGCCGCCAGGCGGCGAGCTTTACCTCGAGGAGCCGTTGATGATTACCAGCTTTGTGTTAGACAAAGACACTCTCACCGCGCGCATCTCCGACATCAAGGAGCGCAAGGGCGCGGCACCCTGGGCCGAGCGCATTGTCGTCACCGACGAGTTCTCCCTGACCGTGATTTGCCAGGCACCGGGCCACCCGAATGACCATCACTATCACTTGAAGGACGAGGTCTGGTTCATCGCCGAGGGTGAGCTTGCCTGGCACTACGAGCACGCCCCGGAACCCCATCACGTCAAGGCCGGCGACATCGTCTACGCGCCGAAGAACCTCTGGCACCACATCGAAGTGCTCGGCGACAAGCCGTCGATTCGGGTCGCCTGCACCCCGATCGGCGAGTTCCATCGCTACGACCGTCCGGGTTGCCGCAAGGTTGGCGAGAAGAACTGACGGAGGGGACAGGAGTCAGGAGACAGGAGTCAGCAGAGCGTCAGACCGAGCGGCAATGTGCGGCTGGCGATCGGTCCAGTTTGTCTCACTAGTTCCTGAAGAGGTAACCGGACAAAAGCAAACCTTGAGCCCGTGATCGCGCTCAACAAGTGGGCGAATCGATCGCGGGCTCAAGGTTTGTCCGCTGAGCGGAATTGTCGGCCCGTGGGTGAGGTACGAGGCATCAACCGCCACGGATTCCTCCCCAACCCCCAGTCCCTAATCCCCAGCCCCCCCCTCTAGGCGACCGAGGTTAGCGCCGTCCGCAGATCGTCTGGCGACATGGCGTGCAATAGGGCAACCTCACAACCGTGCAGTTGTAGTTCTCGCTGCAGTCGGATCAGGCCAACGGCATCGGACCCCACCACGGTTACCCGCTCCGCCAACCCGGCTTCCTCGCGGCGAAAACCGAACGTGGCTCGCGAGCGCGCGGCGTAGGGAAGCAGCACCCCGAGGTACCCCGAAAGGTCGCGTGGCTCGACCATCCCCAGTTCGAGCAGGATGTAGTGCTTGATCGGATGGTTTGGATCGCAGGCATCCAAGCCATCCGCGTCACCAACGTCTGCTTGATCAGTGGCCTCGGCCGTGGCCGACACCGGAATTTTTGGCTCGGGAATCAGCGTGGGCATTTGTCCGGACGAGGCAATCTCCTCGGACCGCGGCTGCCGCTGGCCCACCCACTCCTTCAGGGCGTCGACGGTGGGAATGTGACTCCCATCGCGCCGGTACCAGGCATGGGTGTCAACCGGATCGTCGTCGCCCGCGTTCAGGGTCCAAAAGGCGACGTTGAACAGGTAAGACGGCAAGGCCCGACGCCAGGCTAACTCCGCGATCGCCAGGGTCCGCTCACGGTGGACGGTATCGTCGACTCGAGGAAAGACCAACTGGTCGCGCGTTCCAAGCACGAGGCCGGTTTCTCCGCAGAACATGGGGAGCGACCGACCGAGGTGCGAGCGGATGACTTCGTCGTACCATTCAAACAGACGGAAACCGCGATGGTCCTCGCCGGCCTCGGCCGGCGCGTACGGTCGCGCGGTCGGCCAGCGCGCCGCGCCGCCTTCACCCCAGGAAAGCGGGCGGTTTGTCGGATAATTGTGAATGCAAACGCCGAGGTCGTCGAGCAGGTCGCTGGCCGCCTCGTGGGTGAGGAAGCCAAGCAACTGACGAAGAAAGGTCAGATCCCAGTAGTGCCCGCCCGGGGCGAGCGGACTGAGTAAGGGGATCAGTCCATTGGAACGGATCGTCTCCAGAGACGGCAACAACAGACTTCCAAAGCGCGTCACCAGACCCGGAGCGATCCAGTCGGCAATCTGCCACTGGGTCGCCAGGTTTGGCTCGCGGTACAGGTGCAGATAGTGAGCGCCGGCGTCGGCGTAGGCGTGACACAGCGCGGCCAACGCGGACTGATCGACCGGCCGGATCGGCCAGACGTCGAGGCGAAGAATCGGCTCAATCTTGTGCTCGACCAGATCCCGCACGAACGGCGTCGGGACGGGGGACTCGAAGCTACCGGGAAGTACGAGCCAACTCGCGCCGAGTGCGCTCAGTTCGTCCAGCCAGTAGCCCAGCGGTTCGGTCGCCCAGTCCTGCCGATCAGTGCCGAAGTGATAGCCAATTCCGGAATCGTCCGGTGGGCGCGGAAACTTCTCAAACGCCATGTTCTACCTCGACACCAGCAGTTTCTGAACTCCCCCGTCCGGATCCAGGGTGATCCGGGCGATCTTGACAACCTGGCCACCGTCGTCAGTTGGCAGATCCAGCCGGGCCGCCACGGTGGTCACCGGTGGAATTTCGGCGCGCGGCGCGTCGGCGTGCCCAGGATGCTCGCAACGACCGTCGCACAGCCCCTGCCGGTGGACCCGTACCCCGCGCGGTACAACGCCGGGACACTGCTCGACCAGTTGTTCCATGGCGTGGCGCAATTTCAGTGGCGACGATCGACTTTCCGCGCTACCGCCGACGCACAGCACTGGCGCTGGCGGAACATCGTCCACGATTTCGTCCGGATCGGGCGGCGGAGCTTGACAAACCACCAGGGATGGATCGCCATACAACGCGTACTGCAGCAGGAGTTTCTGATCCTCGCCGTCCAGGTATCCCTGTCGTTCCAGCAGGTGCGCCTGGAATTGCCGCCGCGCCGTCCGGAGCGCCTCCCCCACCGACACTCCGCGCCGAATTTCGGTCCAGAACAGGTAGCCAAGGAGATCACCCCCGCTGAGCGGAAGGTGCGGAGAGCCGTAGGCGAGGCCGGTCGGCGCCACCACCGCGGCCGCGCCCTCGGCAAGGAATCGCAGGGCAAGTGACTGCGCGATGGTTTTGCCAACCACGTTTCCGGCGTAGCTCGCGTCGGCAAAAACGATCGGACCAGCCAGGTCAGCGCCGGCCAGTTGCTCGATGTCCATCGTCACCGGTAGGAAGGGATCATTCGTCTCGGCGTCGTAGACAACCTGACCGTACCAGGCTTTCCCAACCGTGTCCCCATGCAAGGCGAAGTGTAGGAATCGTCGATCGCTCAGCCAGTGGACATTGAACGCGTCGAACGTCACTGGAGGGCTCAACCGAATCGTCGGGCCGTCGGCCAGGTTACCGACGACCTCGGTGACGACCGCGTTCCACTCCGCCAGACCCGCGGCGAAGACCGGTGAGGTCGAGAAGCCGCGGCCGAGCGCGCCGAGCATCGAAAGTCCCGCCCGAAAAATACCGGAGGTACTCGGCGCGACCATTGGCCGACGGCGAGCTTCGGTCAAATTGTCCAGAGAACGCAGCAGCGGAGATACACTCGCGCTACCGGCGTCGGGGAGACGACCGACCACGCGCGACGGCCGGTAGATCGATTCGCCCTCGGCAGCCGCGTACGGCGCGTCCGTCAAGATGGCCGGGTCGTCGTCCAGTGCGGGATTGGGTAACCTGAAGTACGGCACAATCTCGTCTCCGCCGAGGATGAGCACCGAACCGGAAAGCGGTTCGGCAGTTGCCTCGCCGGCTTTGCCGAGCAAGTCGCCGATGACCCGCCGTACCGACTCGGCGGTTCCGTCGGTCGCCGGCTCAACACCCAACTCGCTCAAGCTGCCCAGATCGTCGAAAAACGCCGCCGTCACCGCGACCCCGAACTCGGCCAGTTCCCTCCGGGTCGCCTGAAGCCGCCGTTCGATCCGCTCAAAGCCCTCGGATCCGTAGCGATTGATCAGTCGAGCGCGACTGGAGACGATAAAGAGGTGCTGGCGCAACCCGGTCGCCTCGCTTCGACCCGCGATCGGCGCGGCCGCCGATCGCGAATTCTTCGCGGCCGTGACCGGCTCAATCGCGGCCAGCGCCGAGGTCGGCGGCTGCCACTCCGGCTCCCCTTCGCCCGAAGAGGCAGCCGTGGGAACGTCGAGTGCCGACGCGAATTCCGGCGGCGGTTCGAGTTGCTCGGCGGAAATTGGCAGGTCTAGCTCCGAGCCCAGAATTGGCAGGGTGATCGGCTGGGTCACCAGCAGCCCTCCGACCACCGCGCCGGAAGGATCGTCGGCCAGCGCCAGGTGGAGCAGTTCCACGCCCTCAATTTCGCGGCGCGGGTCGCTGACGAGAATCAGACCGAGAATCAGGCGCGGTTTGAGAAAGCGCGGATGCCGGGTCAAGATCTGTCGGCAGGCACGCTCGGCGTCGTCGAACCGACCGTGTCGCCAGAGCGCCTCGGCGCGGGCGATCGCGACCGCGACGTTGCCGGGCTGACTGACCAGTAAAGCGTTCGCGGCGTCCAAAGCGTTTTCGAGCGGTTCGTGGCGCAGACGCCAACGGGCCACCGCCACCGGTGGTGCCGTTGCGACCGCGGTGGGCGCGCCGTCTCGTTCGGCGTAGAGCCGGACGAGGCTGTCGCGCACCTCCTGATTCGCGGGATTCAGGTCGTAGGCGCGCTCGAAAGCCTTCACCGCCGCGCCCAGCCGCCCCTCGGAGCTATGGACGACACCGAGCGACGCCAGGGCAGTCGTTTCTTCCGGATCGTATTCCAGGGCGAGGTCAAAAAGGTGTCGCGCGCGGTCCAGGTCGCCGGCGCCCAGGCAGGCCTGACCGAGCAGCGTTCGCGTCCGAGCGTCACCCGGGAAGAACTCCAGGATGCTCTCGCAGAGCCGGCTCGCGTAAGAATGGGCACCCAGGCGGACCGCGCGGTCCACCCGGCGGCACACGTCGTTCAGCTTCATTCGATGTCTCCCCGCTGTCCCGAGCTATCGCCGGGTTAAGGGTAGGTCCACCGTACGAGCCAACGCCGGGCGCGTCAAGGGAAAGAGACGTAAAAGCAGGGGACCGACTTGCGCTAGTGGCGAAGGTACTGCGCCGGTATCCAGCCAACGTGTCCGGCCGGGTCGCGGACCTGGAACCAGTGGGTACCGTCGCCGTTCGCCTCGGCGCCGACCAGGGTCACTTTGGTGTTGTCCGGCCAGGCGACCCAGGTGTCGGTCAGGCGCGGAGAGTGTCGCAGGTACACGCCGTCACCACCAGTATTCGTCACATAGGCCACTTGATTGGCGATTGGGACCACGGTCGACGTGGTGGCGGGAAGAGCGGTTGGAGAAGCCGCGCGAGTAGGCGTCGCGGCGGGCGAGGGAGTGGAGGTGGACCCGGGTTTCGGCTGCGCCGGCTGGCCCGGCTTCGCCGTGGCGCTTGGCTGCGGGGTCTGAGCCGGCTTATTCGTCGCCGACGGCCGCGGCGTCGCCCCACCCTGAGGAGTCGGCTGGTAGGGAATACCCGCCAGCGCCGGCATCGGGGTCGGCGCGCTGAAAGTCGGACCGGGTGGTGGCGTCGCGGTCAGTTTGGGCACCGCGTTGTTTGAGGCCAGCCCAAGGTTAGCGATCGCGGTCGGCGGCGCGAAGACCCAGGCGTTGCCAAAGAACAGGACGCTCCCGATCGCGACCAGGAGCAACAAAACGACGAGAAATACCGTGGCGTGACTGAGATCGTCACGCCGGCGGTACGGATCGGGAAACCGAGACTTCCCGACATCCATCGGCGACCTCCTCGGTGGCGGGCGAGGAACGTCAAGCCGCCCGTCAGTGGAATTCGCCGACGAAAGAACAAGAACCGTGCCTTCCGCACGGTTCTCTGGATGCCCGGATGAACGCTCTCGCGTTGGTGAAGACGGCCCGGAGGGTTGGGGTCGAATACCCCCCATTCTGTACTAGGTGTCATCTGTCTCGGGATTGCTCCCGGTGGCCATCGGCCACTGCTTGCCTATCGCAATTGCACTCACCAGCGCTTGCCCGCGCGGCGAGGTCACCCTCGGCCGCCCCGGGGTCTTACTCCCGGCTTTCACCCATCACCTGGCGATCGCTCGCCTTCGGCTGGTCTCCTCTCTGTTGCGCTTGGCCTCGCGCCGTCCTTACGGTCGGCACGGCCCACCTTGCTGTTTCAGTGGGTTGGTTTACTCCGCGTGCCCAATCGAAACCTGCGCAAGAACTCACGGTCACCGCGAATCCTCCAGAAGGCTCGGCCGAGGCACGGGAAAAGTGTGGGGAAGTTCCTCTAGCGCGTCGCGCGCCAGCAACACCTGGACCCCAACGACTCCGGTCGCTCTTCACCGACTTCCACCCGCGCGAGCGCGGCACTGGAAGCTGGGTGCCGAAGGAGAGATTTGAACTCTCACGAGCAATTGCCCACTACGCCCTGAACGTAGCGCGTCTGCCGATTCCGCCACTCCGGCTGGCTGTAGAAAGGGGTTCCCCCGGCGACCGCCGAGGGGCGTTCGATGCGTCGCACCGTCATGAAAGTATACCATAGCCCAGTCCGGTGGCTCTTTCGCGGCGATTGCCTCACCCCGACTCGGCCGGACCAGGCCAGCGCACCAGCGAGTTCATCAGTTCCTGCAGAGCGACCTCGGGGCTCTCACAGCGACCCACGTGGATCGGCGAAGGTTGAATCACGGTGCTCCGTGGCGCGGTTAGCCAGTGAAAGCGCTCCGATTGCGAAAGACTGGCGATCAGGCCCCCCTCACTCGATCCTTCACAGATCTCTTGCAGCGCCTTCAGGTGCTTCCGCACCGCTCCCAGGTCGATGTCCGGGGCGAGCGCCAGCAGGCGACGCTCGTCGAGTTCGAGCTGCAACCGGAGAAAATTGGCGGTACGCGCGAAGAGGATCACTCCGACGTTCAAGAACTCCTCGCGCTCGACTCGGGGGACGACCCGAAATACGGCGTAGCTATACCAGATGGCCTCGGCAGGTCCCGTTTCACCGGCTTTGCTGGACACGAATCGCCTCCTTCAGCCAGTCACGGGGACCGTTCAGGCGCTCGATCAAGTATCGCGCGTATGCCTCTCGATGCGCGACCCGATTCGGGAAAACCGATTCGTTCCCCAGCCATTCATCCGGAATGTCCGCGACGATCCGGCTAACCAGATCCGCGGTCACCCGCGGTCGCAGCCGCGAGTCGGCCGGATCGAGCTGGCTCGCCCGGGGAAGCAAGACGTGGTCTTTGATCTGGGGAAAGCGTCCCTGCACCCGCCCCTCCCACCCCTCCCAGCGGTGGTGGACGTAGAGCGCGGCGCCGTGGTCGATCAGCCAGAGTTGACCGTCGTCCAGGAGCAAGTTCGGGTTACGAACCGTCCGATCCGGATTGGTGAGATAGGCGTCGAACCAGACGAGCGCCGACGCCAGGTCCGCGCTCACCGCCGTCAAGTCGACCGCCGCGTCGAAACCCAGGGCTCCCGGCAGGAACGTCAGGCCAAAGTTCTCCCCAGTGCTTCCTCGCAAAAGGTCCTGAATTTCCGGGTTCGGCTCGCCCCGCCCGAAACCTTCGTCGAGCAGGACAATCGCCGCCTTAGGGATCGGCAAACCGAGCGCCGACGCCAACTCCGCGGCGATCAATTCCGCGATCAACGCCTTCGATCCTTGTCCCGCGCCGCGAAACTTGACGACGTAGCGTTCTCCCGACGTGGTGTCGACGACGGCCGGCAGCGACCCACCTTCCCGCAGCGGAATCAGGTAGCGCGTCGCCTTCAGACGTTCGACCATCGACCTTCCTTATCGGATACTCAAGAAGAGTATAGGGCATAGAACAGTTCACCCGACCCTTTCGCGGGCGGGCCGGAGCCCGCGCCGGCTCCAGCACGGCTGATCCGAGGTGCCCGATTGCTGATAGAATCAGCGGAGCCGTTAGATTCTGGATTTCCGGAGGAGAGCCGCCGATGAGCGCGCCAAACCCGTCCAGTAACCCGCACACACCGGTGCGACCGGAGTGGCTGAGCCGTTGGCACGAGGAGATTCTCGAACCGGACCTGCCGATCGTCGACCCGCACCACCACCTCTGGGATCGGCCGGGTTCGCGCTATCTGCTCGACGAGTTACTCGCCGATCTGAACACCGGTCATCGAATCGTCGCGACGGTCTTCGTGCAGTGTCGGGCAATGCACCGCGCCAACGGCCCGGAGGAGTTGCGGCCGGTGGGTGAAACCGAGTTCGTCAACGGGGTCGCGGCGATGAGCGCGAGCGGCGCGTACGGTCCCACCCGAGTCTGCGCCGGTATCGTCGGGCACGCCGACCTGCGCCTCGGCGACCGAGTTGTGCCGGTGCTTCACGCTCATCTTCGGGTAGGAGGCGAGCGATTTCGGGGCATCCGACACATCGTCGCCTGGGACGCCGACTCGTCGACGCTCAATCCGAGTAATCCGGCGCCGCCCGGTCTCCTCGCCGATCCGGCTTTTCGCGCCGGTTTTGCGCACCTGGCGCCGCTGGGCCTATCGTTCGACGCCTGGCTTTATCATCCCCAAATTCCGGAGTTAACCGACCTGGCGCGGGCCTTTCCGAGCACCCAGATCGTACTCAACCACGTGGGTGGCCCGTTGGGCATCGGCCGGTACGCCGGCCGGCGCGACGACATCTTCGAGCTCTGGCGGAGCGCGATTCGCGACCTCGCCAGTTGTCCAAACGTTTCGGTAAAGGTCGGAGGCATGGGCATGCGAATCAACGGCTTTGGATTCGAGGACGCGCCCGAACCACCCTCGTCACCGAGGCTGGCCGATGCCTGGCGCCCCTACGTCGAGACCTGCGTCGGGGTGTTCGGGTCGAACCGCTGCATGTTCGAGAGCAACTTCCCGGTCGACAAGGGCTCGTACCCCTACCCGGCGTACTGGAACGCCTGCAAGCTCCTCACTCGGGGCGCAAGCGTCGCCGAACGAGCCGATCTTTTCAGCGGCACCGCATCCAGGGTCTATCGCCTCGCAACCGGCGGGTGAGTTAGTTTCTCCTGCTGAGCGTAGCGTAAACAGCTAAAGCAATTGATCGGGCTTCACCCGGGCTCTGGACTGAAGTCCAGGAGAAGAGACGGGACACTGAAGTGTCTGGGTGGTGATGCAAAAAGCAAGCGGCAACCAATGACCACACAGTATCAACGGGAACCTTAGGACTTCAGCCCTCCGTCTCTACTCCTGGACCTCGGTCCAGAGCTTTAGCCACCAACGCTCGGATCAGTTATGTCCCGACAGGGCGGGGTGGGGCACCAATGCCGAATGGGTACCCGGTTTATGCACTAAAAAAGGTGGCGTGGACGAACCGACGATGAAAATACATCTCGATACCGATCTCGGGGGCGACATCGACGACCTCTGCGCGCTGGCCCTCCTCCTCGCTCATCGCGAGGTCGAGATAACCGGGATCACCACCGTCGGCGAGGACGCCGGACGCCGTTGTGGTTACGTCAAGTATGTGTTGCAGATCACCGGCCGAACCGACATCCCGGTCGCGGCCGGTGCCGACGTTTCGCTCGGATGTTTTCGCTGGCAGATGGGCTTTCCCGACGACGGCGCCTACTGGCCGGAGTCGATTCCGCGGTCGCCGAACCCGCTCGACGATGCTCTCCGTCTCATCGAGCGGAGCGTCGAGGCGGGAGCGACGGTTGTCGCCGTCGGCCCCTACACCAATCTTTCGCGGCTCGAATACCAGAGGCCGGGCCTCCTGGCAACCGCGTCGCTCTACTTGATGGGATTCTTCGTTCGGCCCATTCCAGACGGCTTTCCCCGGTGGGGCCTTGACGTCGACTGGAACGTTCAGTCCGATGTCGCGGCGGCAAGGCATCTGTTAGCCACCACGACGCCAACCTTGATTCCGTGCGAAATAACCGCCCAAACCAGTTTGCGACGATCGCAGATTCCGCGACTGTGCGGAGCGAACGTGCTCGGTCGCTTGATCGCGCGCCAAGCCGAGGCGTTCGCGCGCGACGAGCGCCACGAAGAGATTTACGGCCAGACCTGCCCTGGCCTACCGCGCGACACGATCAATTTTCTCCACGACCCGCTCGCCTGCGCGGTCGCGGTCGGCTGGGAGGGCGTCACTATCGAAACTCTTCCGTTGCGACCCACCATCGAAGAATCCGGGTTCCTCCGTGCCGCGGTCACCCCGGAGGGAAACCCCACGCGAGTCGTCACCGCGGTGAACGCGCCGCGCTTCAGCGAGTGGTGGGAGGACGCCATCACCCGCCAGGTCTAAGTCCCCGCAAGCGAGCCACGGCTTTTCGCCGGCTTGGAAGCGATCACGGATGCTCGGGGTGCTCGAAGTCTCGCGGTCCTCCAAGGACGGTGGGTACGTGGACCAGGGTGGGGCGACCCGACGCGAGACCCCGTCGAATTGCCGGAGCGATCTCCTCGGGGCTATCGGCTCGCAAGCCCAGCGCTCCAAAACCTTCGGCAACCTTGGCGTAGTCGACCGGTCCGAGGCGGCAGGCGATGAACTGATCTGGTCCGTGCTGCTTGGCCTGGCCCGAGGCAACGCTCCCCCAGGCACGGTCGTCGGCGAGTACACAGACAAAAGGCGTGCCCTGGCGGACGGCCGTCTCAAATTCCGGGAGGCCGAAGCCAATCGCACCATCTCCCGATAGCAAGATAACCGGGCGATCCGGGTGGAGCAGTTTCGCGGCGATTGCTCCAGCGATTCCCCAGCCGACCACTCCGCTCGCACCGCAGGTCAGCCAGCTCGACGGGTAGCGGTCGGCGAGGACGTGTGCCCACTGACCGATGTTCCCACCGTCAATCAGAAAGAACGCTTGCTCGTCGAGAAATGGCTTGAGTGCTTCGACAAGGTGTCGCCCGGTCGTCGGATCAGCCGGCAGCGGTCCGGACCAGGGAGCTAGGAACTCGGCTCGGCGCCGTCGCGCCTCCGCCAGCCACTCCCGGCACGGCGAGAAGTCCGTTCGCCGGGTCACTGCCTCAGTCAAGGCGATCAGCGCCGAGGCCGGGTCGGCCTGAATCGCGACATCCGGCTCGCGGCCCTGACGCAACTCCGCGGAGTCGACGTCGATGCGCACGACTGTCGCATCCGGCCGGATCTCCGGCGGCTCGGCGTAGCCGACGCGGTAATCGATCCGCGCTCCGACGAGCAAAACCAGATCAGCATCCGGCAGCAAACGCGGGCCGCCGCTCGCCGCGCCGATGACGCCCAGGAAGGTCTCGGCGGGCTTTTCGATCACCCCACGGTCCCAGATCGGTATGACGACCGGCACTGCGGTCGCTCGGGCAAAAGCGTCGAGCGCCTCGCCGGCGTTCGCGTAAAACGCGCCGCTGCCGGCGACGACGAGCGGCCGTTCGGCGTGGGCAAGGAGCTCGGCGACCTCGGCAACCTGGCCGGGGCCTGCAGCGGCCCGCGGACGCACCTCGGCGGCGCCGATGGTTGCGCGGTGAACCGGTGGGTCGACGTCGGCGTTCAGCACGTCGCTCGGAATCGTGAGGTGCGCCGGACCGGGACGCCCGGAGGTCGCCGCGGCGATTGCCTGGCCAACCAGGAAAGCGATTCGGTCCGGTCGGTCGACTAACCTGGCGTACTTGCAGAGCGGGGCGGCGACGGCGACCTGATCCTGGTCCTGAAACTTGCCCTGATCGGTCCGGCGGTGGTCGCTGCTACCACTGAACAGGAGCATCGGCGCGCCGTCAAATCCAGCGTTGGTCACGCCGATTAGCGCGTTGACGTGTCCGACCGCCGCGCTGACCGCGCAGACGGCCAGTCGCCCGGTCAGGCGCGCCGCGGCGTCGGCGGCGAAACTGGCCGCCTGTTCGTTCCGAAAATCGACGACCCGGAGCCCAGCCCGCTGGCACGCGGCGTAGAAGGGCTCGGTCCCGTTCCCGGATAGCGTCATCACAAATCGAGTACCGCGATCCAACAACTCTCGGACGAAAACGTCGGCGCCGTTCATTTCCCCTCCTCGTCCAGCGTGTCACCGGAACGGGTCATCGGGATCCTTCGGCCGGTAGACACGAACGCGCGGCTATTGTAGCATCCAGCGAATGTGAACCGTGCCAGCCCGGAGAGAGCACCAGTTTGTTCCCGTTCGGGCAAAGCGTTCTTCTCGTCGAGAAGAATCCGGAGGAATCAGGTGATCGTTACCGACATTACCACGTTCTGGGTCCCAACCCGAGTCCACCCGGTCAGTCGGACCCACGAAGGCTGGCTATTCGTGCGCGTTCACACCGATGAGGGACTCGTGGGTCTCGGCGAGGGATCGCAAGGAGACCCGGCGATGGTCCGGACCTACCTCGAAAAGCGGCTTCGCCCCGAGTTGATCGGCAAAGACCCGACGCGAATCGAACCGCTGGCGACCCAATTCTTGGCCAGGGCGAGCGGGCGAGCGGCCGCGACCGCCGTTTCGGCGGTCGAGCAGGCGCTCTGGGATATCTGGGGTCAGTCGCTCGGGCAACCCATCTGGGCGCTCCTGGGCGGCAAGTATCGGGACGCGATTCCCTTATACGCCAACATCAACCGCGCGACGAGCGATCGCTCGCCGAAAGGACACGCCGAGAGCGCGCGGAAAGCCGTCGCCGACGGGTTTCGCGCCGTGAAGTGCGCCCCTTTCGACGAAGTAAACTACTGGCTTCCGGATCGGGCGAGTAACCGGGCCGGAGTTCGCCTGGGCGTCGAGCGGGTCGCGGCGATTCGCGAAGCAATCGGACCAGATCTGGCACTGATGGTCGATTGCCATGGACGATTTGACGTCCCTTCGGCCATTCAAGTGGCGCGGGAATTGACGGACGTCGGGCTTACCTGGCTGGAAGAGCCGGTGCCCGGCACGGACCTGGACGCAATTGGGCGCGTCCACGAGCAAATCCCGATGGCCCTGGCGGGAGGCGAGTCCCTCACCGGGCGCGCCAATTTTTGGGATCTCGTGCGCCGTCAGACCTTCGACGTCATCATGCCGGACGTGAAGCACTCCGGGGGCATACTCGAATTGCGCAAGATCGCCGCGCTGGCCGAGACGGCCCGACTGCGTGTGGCACCGCACAATCCGAGCGGCCCGATCTCGACCCTGGCGAGCGTCCAGGTCTGCGCCACGATCCCGAACTTTCTGATCCTCGAGTTTCCCTGGGGTGAAGTGCCATGGCGACACGACCTGACAAAGCCAGCGGAAGAAATCGTCGACGGCGCCATTCCGGTCTCCAACCGGCCGGGCCTCGGCTACACCCTTTCCGAAGAGATGCTCCGCGAGCGCCACGGGGAAGAGTGGTAGTCATCCGAAGGGCAGCCGCCATCCCGGCCGGATATGGCTGGAAATCTGGCGTTGGCTGACCAGGCGGCGGGCACTCCCCACGGTTTCGCCAATCCGCTGCTCTACTCTCGACTGAATGGTTCGAGCGCGGTGCACGACGTCGTCACTCAGTCCTCAAACCGCGCCCGGTTACGACGACGTGACCGGTCTGGGCACGCCTTCGTCGACATTCATCAGCAGCTTGAAGTAAGCGCCTTCTCGTGACCGCGCCCCCGCCGGATCGCGGTTTCCGGGGCGCGGCCACCACGCAATGCCATCGCGGTTAGTTGTAGATACCAGTCACGAGATACCTATGCCGCTTTCTCGGTCGACTCGGGATTTTCGATCCGGTACAGGACGGCCTGCGCCAGCTTCGAAGTCATCTTCCCGGTCTTTACCGCTTCGTCAAGTTCCGGCTTGAGGGCAGCCACGACCGAGTGCCGCAATTCTTCTTCAGAGACTCCCTTTTCCCGGGCTATCTCGCTCAACTCTTTGCCAGAGGAGAGCTGCGTTTCGAGTTCCTCTTTGCTTTCCCCCAGACGATTCGCCAGGGCCGCCATAACCGTGTCGATTCTTCGGTGCATCCGGGCGATCATCGTCCACGGGCGGCCGAAAATCCCGCCCGCCTTTCCCTGCTCGATGCGCGTTCTCACCCGATTGAGCTGATCTTCTGTTAAATACCCCTTCTTGAACGCCTCCTCGGCGGTATCCTTCGCAGCCTGCTTAAAGGACTGATCCAGCTTGGCCTCGTCGATCCCCAGGTTCGCCGCGAGATTGTTCAGGAACATCTTCCGTCCGTGCTGTTCGAACATGCCCCGGTCCTCCTTCATCGTTGTTCGGGCCGCCGCCACGTTTGCGACGGATAGATTGAGGGAGTCACATATTTCGTGCCGAGGCAATTTTTTCTATTTCGACGCGCTCGATCCTGGCGTGGGTCATCGCCTCAGCCGGGCACCGCGTTGCACCTTCAGTGCATCGCCGGACAGACCAGAATCTCGCCTCATCGCATGCCAATCGCATCGGTACCGCCCAGCGAACCGAGCTTACTGAAAAACATCTGCCGTTCGACAAGTGAGGGTAAGCTCGTGGTAATCGTCGCCGAAACCGCGCTGTTCGGGACGATGGTATTGACGGCGATGAGAATCGAACGGGTCGGGCCGACCGTGAAATCTCGGGGAACAATTTGCCCGCCCGGCAACTCGAAGTCGACGTGAGCGGTCATCGTCGCCGAGTTAGGATTCAGGATATAAATCTGTTCGGTAAAGGGCTGCTGGGTCGATCCCTCCGGCAGAAACCAGGTAGTTGCCAGATCGGGAGAGCCCGGGGTCGCCATCGCACCGCGAGGCTCACGACCGAAAAACATCGAGCGCTCGGCGATGATATTGTCGGACGCGTCCACCCGAATCCCAAACGAGGCATTGGCGAGGATCTGATTCAAAAAGACGCTCTGACGGCTAAACGGCGCGAGGCTCTGGGTAAACACCACGCTGCTCCCGTCCGTTCGAAACAGGGTGATGGTGGCGCTGACCGGCCGAGAGTTCGGATTCTGAAGGAGCAGCCAGGAATCGAAGGGATTTGGCGAGGTGGCCGGAGTCGACGTCTTGGCGTTCGCAAAAAACCAGGCGGGACGGGCCAGGTTGACGCCAGCGTCCGCGGTGGCGGCATTTCCCGGGAAACGATACATTGCCCGCTCGACGACGATCGGAAGATCGCTGTCAACCCGCGACGAGAAGGCCATGTTGGGCAGTACCTGGTTGACGAAAACGCTCGTGCGCGAGTTCGGAGGCAGGAGGAGCGTCTGCACTTTCGAGGGTCCGCCGCCGGAACGCAGATAGGTAATCGCCGCCGAGGCGGTGCTGCTATTCGGATTCTGGAGGAGGAGCCAGGTGTGGAAGGGAGCCTGCGTCGAACCTTCCGCGAACAGCCAGGTCCGTTGGGGCGACGGAATGCCGGTCACGTCGTCGCCGTCGAATCCGACAAACATCGAGCGTTCGGCGCGCACCGGTTGGTTGGAGTCAACGCGGGTGGAGAACGCGGTGTTGGGGATCACCTGGTTTGCAAAGAGGCTGAAGCGCGAGTTTGGCCCAACTGAAAAGTTGCGAGTGACGACGCCTCCGCCTTGCAGCTCGAAAGTGAATCGTACGGTCGCCAGCGTACTCGTGGGGTTTTGAACCAGGAACCAGGTATCGAATGGCGGCTGCGTTGAGCCTTCGGCGAAGTACCAACTCACCACCGGTGCGAAAGGCGGCGGTGGCGTGAAGGTGAAGGTCCAAACCCCATCGTCGGTGCCAGCGTAGAGCGTCTGGGGCGACGACTGATTGATTGTTACCGTGTGAACGTTAGGGTTCCCCAATGTCGTGTCCAGCTTGCTCCAATCGTTGGCGAGGGACGCCCCCTGATACACGCCGCGATCAGTCGCGGCGTACGCGGTGCTCGCGGAAAGGGGATTGAAGATGACCCGACGCATCGCAACACTGCCCAGTTCCTCGCTGACGAGGTGGAACGTGATGCCACCATCGTCACTCCGATAGGCGCCCACGTTTGTCGCGACCAGGACTACCCCTCCCGATGGCGATGGGGGAGCAAACGCCACGTCGAAGGTTGGAGCCAGACCGTCGAGGACCAGGCTCCAGGTCGCGCCGGCGTCGCCACTCCGAAAGACCCGTCCGGTGCCTCCCTCGGTGTTTCCAACCGCCAGGACGACGCTGGCGTTTAGCGGACTGACCGCGAGACCAAAAATGTCCGTGTTTGTCAGATCGCTCCCGGCTGACCGAGCGAGACGGGTCCAGGTGATCCCAGCGTTGGTCGACTTGAAGAGACCGGCTCCGCCGGAGTAGACGATTCCGGAGTTCTGCGGCGTTCGAGCCAGGGTGAGGCTCGTCGCGTTTGGTAATGCTACCGACCACGAGGCGCCGCTATTCGTCGTCCGATACACTCCGGCGGTTGGCTCGCCGACCAGCGGGCCGCGACCGGTTCCGACAAGAATAACGGCGGAATTCGTCGGATCGATCGAGATGGCGTTGACGACGAGATTCCCCAGGCCGTTGTTGATCGCCACCCAGGTGTTCCCACCGTCGGTCGATCGAAAAATCCCGCTACCGGCTGTGCCCGCGTAGATCGTCGTTGCGTTGGTCGGATCAATCGCGAGCGACATGACCATTTGGCCGGCCAGGTTCAACCGCGACCAGGATCCGGATCCGGCCGCGGCATGCGAAGGTAACAGCGCGAAGGTTAGACCGATCAGCAGAATTGCGGCGCCGAGGCTGGTGATCGCGACGCGACAGACCCTCGTTTGAGTGATTACATACAACGATCGCACGTGGCTGCTCCTTTGTCATCGGACGTCGACGTCAATCTGACTACGCGCTGCCGTGCGCAATAGCGGCCGTTCGCTTGATCTCTTAATCACTGTAGCGGAGCCCGGGCGATTCGTCAAAGGGCAGTCGCCTCCACTTGCTCCCCCGGTAGGCGCCAGTGGAGGCGATGCTTCGGTCTTAGACTCGCGACGTTTGACGATTCACCGCCGTCACCTAAACGTCACTTGGCGGAATGGCCACTGCCTGGGCCGAATCTACGCTTCGGTCGCGTAGAACAGTCCAACGAGCGCGTTGAAACAAAGCTTCCCATTCTTGCCGCGACTGGCACATGATCCGAGCACTCCGCCAATCTCGACAGTTTGTGCCAAGATTAGTCCCCAAATCAGCACCACGTACCACGGTCCGGAACTCACCGCGGCGATCAACTGCGATACCGAGTAGCTACCAACCAGGGAGCAAAGGGCCGCTACCGCCTTGCAGCCGTCGGGACTCAGCACTACCTCGACGGAACCGTACCAGGTAACATCCCAACTCCCCGCGGAGATCGCCTCCACGGCACTGAGCGTCTTGTCCGCCGCGTCCGGAGGAATGTTGTTGGCCGCCGCGTACGCAATCGTCCGGGCATCGTAAGCTGGCGTAGGCGCCGGCGCGACCGCGGGAGAGTCCGGACCTACCGCGGTGAAGTGTGCAGTTTGAACGGTTTGTTGCCCGCCGATACCGTTTGCCGTGACCCGGATTTGCCAATCACCCGCGGAGACCGGTCGGGTTAGCCAGGTAGTTACAGAACGGGGTGAGGGTTGCCCTGCCCAATCCTGGGTGCGTGTCCACGTTTTGTTATGGGATCCGGGTAAGTCGACATCGACCATTACCAGCGAGAGCCCGTCGAATTCGTCAACTTGGGCTGTGACCTGCATTCGGCCGTTAGGCTTCTCGGTTTTTTCCAAAATCAAGATAGTCGGCGGCGGGACCGTGGTCGACGTGACGCCCAATAGGGCGGTTATCGGCTCCGGTGCCGTTGCCCGAAGAGCGTCCGAGACCTTCACGAGGTTTGATTTTGGATCCGGCCACTGGGCCGAAGCGCGAGCCAGGCGTGCGTTCAAGTCGGGCGCGACCGGATAGATGACTCCGGGGTGGTCGTTTTGAGGCAGCGAAACGGTCCCATTCAACTCGCCAGAACGGCTGAGCTGGGACGCCAGAGTAGCGGCGGAGACCGAAACCGCGCCGGTCGAACCGTGACGAAGTGTTGAATTGAGTCGTATTGCCGCGGCAACTCTATCCTCAGGCTTGACGACTAACTTTGGAGGCATGGCTTCCTTCCTCTTTGTAGCCCAGTGTATCCAGCGTGCTTCGGCTACTCTCGGAGATTAGCCGTCGAAACTTGCCAGAAACGTTGCCGGACGTAAACGGAAAGGAACAATTCGCCTAAAGAGTACGCGGAGGTCGCGTTAACGTCCGATTCACCCACCGCAACCCAACTGGAAACCGGCCGAGGTTACCCTCAAAGCTTAGAGAACCCGCGAGAGGATTTGCCTCGGAGGCTGACATGACTACAACAATCGGGTTGAAGTACTTTCGGCTGGTCTTTACCGTACTTGTCGCTCTGACACTCGTGTCATGGGCTCCCGTGCCGGCGTTCGCGGCCGGCGGCACACCCGACGAAGCGCAAACACTGAACGTGTCGTCGCCGGCGGTGGCGGGCACTCTCGTGGGAAGCACCGGCGGCTCCTACAACTACTATCGGGTGCCCTACCAGGGAGGTAACGCGCCGGTTCTCTTTACTTTGAGCTATCAACCCGCCTACGGTGGGGGGAACGGAGCTTTTGGCTTCAACTTATACGGCCCCAGCGGTTTGAGTTTTCAAGGTCAGGTTACCGGCACGAACGGAGACTCCGCCACCGCGCAATATACCCTCGTAAATGGCGCGGCGATGGACGTGCTGGTTCAAATTTACAACTACAGCAACGGCGGTTCGGTCGACTATAACCTGACCGTCTCCGGCTTGAGCGGCGGTAGTGGGACGACGATCATCGCGAGGAACAACACGACCCCGGAGGAAGCGGTTAGCATCGGCACCACCAATGCTTCGCTCGGCGGCGCGATCGTTGGAGACTCCGCTGGAAAGTACCAATACTTCACGCTGCGCTATCCCGGAGGCGACTCCTCCATGGCCATCACGATGAACGCGACGCCGGTCTACAGCGGGTCTGGACAAGCGGTCGGATTCAACCTGTATCGGGAGATTCCAAACGGTCCAGCGGCTTTCGTCGGGAGCGGTGTCGTGACCGCGCAAGACTCGTACAGCCAAACGATTTCCGCGACCATCAACGGCCGATCCTCCGGCTTCTATCAACTCCAGGTCTATAACTATTGGCCCGGACAGACGGTCAGTTACGGCATCACGGTGACCGGCCTCGCCGGTCCAGCGCCCGCGGCGACTGGCAACCTCGACGACGGACACGCGATTGTCCTGAACAGCGCCCGCCCCGGAGCGACGTCCAGCATCGCGGGCAATCGCGGCGGAGCCTTCAACTACTACCTGGTGACTTATCCCGGGGCAAACTCCGCCTTCGCGGTTTCCCTGACCTACCAGTCAACTGGCAGCGCTACCAATGGCCTGCTTGGTTTCAAGGTCTACGATGGCGCGAATCTGGTGACAACGATCACCGCGACCGACGACGGATCGGGCACGGTTTCCGGCGAGTGGCAATACCAGAACGCCAATCCGAAAACGTTTGGCATCCAGGTCTTTAATTACGCGCAGAATACGAACGCGAGTTATGTCATCTACCAGATTGGCTCGCAGTGATTGGGAAGTTTATTCTGGAAAGGCAGTCTTGTCATTCGGATCAGGTGCTTTCGTGTCGCTCAATCCGGCATGGCAATCCATCGAAGAGACCGCGGGCGCCGCGCGGACGCCAGAGTGGGATCGTTCCTCCGCTCGCGACTCCCGGCGGCGCGCTGATCTCGACCACGCGCTGCTGCTCGGCCGAGTCCAGCGCGCCCATAATGAGGCCCAGATTGCGGTAGCTCTGGGCAATCGTGCCGACGATTGGCTCGTCGAAGACAACCGCCTCGTAGAAGTTCAGCAGTTCGTTGTAGTAGCCCCCGTCTTCGCGGTGGCCGATGGCGAGAACACCCTCGGCACCGTAGAGCCGCATATCCGTAGACTCGCCGGGTGTCGGGATTCCCAGCCGGACCCGACGGGAAATCTGTTCGGTGGACATCGGCAATCCTCCACGGTGGCGACGGCGCTGGCGGACCAGCCAACGACTTTAGACTGTTAGCTACTCTCATCCCACCGCTGTCGCATAATCTCATACAGAATGATCGAGCCGGCAACCGCAACATTAAGAGAGGTGGCTGCTCCGCTCATGGGTATCCTTACCTCGATATTGGCCGTCTCCCGGTAGGCTGCGCTCAACCCCCTACGCTCATTGCCCAGGAGAAGAACGGTTGGCCTGCGAAAGTCGAGATTCCAGACGAGGCCACCGGCCTTTTCATCGCACGCGACCAGTTGAAGCGGCCCAACCGCCTCCTGGATCTGATTGAACCAGGGGAGCAGAGCCTGCGGGCCTGAGGCCCGAGTGACCGGAACGGCGAAGATCGATCCCCGACTGGCGCTAATCGTCTCCGGATCGTAGAGGTCGACCCCATGGCCGGTCAGCACGACGCCGTGAACCCCCAGAGCATCACAGGAGCGAATGAGGCTGCCTAGATTCCCGGGACTGGCTGGACGGTCGAAGACGACGACGAGGAGATTCTGTCTAGGCGTGATGCGTGAGAGATCATCCGTCGGCATGCCAACGATCGCGATCAGCTCAGATGTCTCGTCCTTGTTGCTGAGCTTCTGAAGTAAGTGCAGCGGGACCTCGACGTGCGTTGTTGCCGTTGAGTGTCGAAGGATGTCCCTCGCCCAGTCCGAGAGGCCACGTTCTGGAGAGTAGAAGAAGGACTTGATCTCCCAGCCATGCTTCAAAGCCAGGTTGATCGGACGAGCCCCCTCCAGAAAGAACTCCCGGTACTGCTGACGCTTCTGGCGATTCCTGCGGAGCACCTCCGCGTGCTGGAAGTCATTGTTCTCGGAAAAGATCCTAAGCTGGATAGGAGCCATCTCCCACCTTCTCAAAGCGTCCTGAGGATTCGCGCCATCTCAGCCAGTTCAACTCCCGATGGCTGTCGTAGATAAGGTCAGATGCTATAGTAACGATCCAGCATATCGAAAACCAGTCACCGTGGTACCCTACACTCGCGCCAGGATGAGACCATGCTGCTAGCAAAACTGGACATCGAACAGCGAGCGCTCGTCGCCGACCGATTGGTGGCCGATCCATCTGCAAGTGCCTTCGGGATAGGGTTTACCTCCGTTGTTGCACCGAGACTACCCTGTCCATCTTCAGGTTCATCACACGCTCTTGGCGCCGAAACCAGCACTTCCCGTGGGATGAAGGGACTGGGAACCCAGGTCAGATCATCGCAATTGTCGTGGGCAATGGTATCTTGAACATCGCCCATCGTACCGTGGTTCACGTTATGATTGCCCCCACCAGTGACCAGCAAACGCGAAAAATGGTAGCCTGTCGAGCATTGGGGAGGAAGGAGGCGGTCTTGGTGAAACCTTACTTCTGGCCGCTGTAACCGGTTGGCAACGTGCTCCCTCGCACCACGCTCACTCAACACGTGGAATAGCCACGTCAACGCGCTATGGGCTCCGATCCAGGCACGACGCAGTCTTTCGGAGGCTGAGATGGATACGCCGAGTGTTGGTGTCCGGCAAGCAGAGTTCGATCAAGCGGATCTTCAGGAGTTACGGGCTCAAGCGCTCAACTTTGTGACATTGTTCCTGGTTGCATTCGTGTTCATGGTGCTTCTACTGGCAACGGTCGACCCGGTAATTCGCCAGCCCCGAATCTGGTTAATTGTTGTGCCAATCCTGATAGCCGCATTCGCAGGGCGCATCAAGAGGCTTGGAGTACCGATCGCCTCCGTGTTCGTGGTTTGCCTCCTCGGCGCGACGATCGTCGGAGCGGGTTATGCCTACTCGGACCTTCGCATGCTCTATCTCCTGCCTCTGCTGGTGATTACGGCGAACGCACTCTTAGGGGAAGGACTGGCGGCCGGTATTGCCTTCGTCAGTTCCCTCACAGTGATTGCCCTCGGTGAACACGGGAGTCCTCTCGAAACCATTCAGGTCTCGGGCATCGCGCTCCTCGCCATTTGGACAACGGCCGTACTCTCCGCCATCACGTCACGACCGACTCGTGTTGCTCTTGCGTGGGTCTGGCGAAGCTACGCCTTGGCGGAGAGGCGGACGGCTGAGCTTCGGGAACGCCAGGCCGAGCTTGGCCGGCTCGCGAAGAGTCTGACCGAAACCTGTGAACGATTGGAGCGATTAAATGCCGACTTTGACCGCGAGCGCCGCGCTGCCGAGGAGGCCCGGCGGCTTAAGGGAGAGTTCGCGGCCGCGATCAGTCACGAACTGAGAACGCCCCTGAACCTCATCATTGGCTTCTCGGAAATGATGATTAGCGCACCCCACGCGTATGGCGGTCATCCCTTGCCCGAGGCCTATCGCCAAGACTTGGAGGCGATTCATCGCAATGCATCGCATATCTCCCGCTTGATTGACGACGTCCTGGACCTGAGCCAAATCGATGCCCATCGCCTGGCCCTGGAGAAGAGTTGGGCTTTTCTCCCCGAGATCGTCGAGAGCGCGGTCCAGACAGTTGCCTCCTTCTACCAGCACCTGGGGCTGAGCCTGGCGTTGGAGACTCCACCGAATCTGCCCGCGCTCCACGTGGACGTCGGGCGCACCCGGCAGATTCTGATCAATCTCTTGAACAACGCTGCCCGATTTACCGAGCGCGGCGGAGTTACGATCCGTTCCTTCTTGGAGGATGGCAATATCGTCCTGGGGGTGAGCGATTCCGGTGTTGGCATCGCCCCGGCCGATCTCCCTTATGTATTCGATGAGTTTCGCCAAGTTGGTCCGAGAAGTAGCCATCGTGGTGGAAGTGGACTGGGGCTGGCGGTGTGCAAGCGCTTTGCCGAAATGCACGGTGGATTCATGTGGGTGGAGAGCCGGGTCGGCGAGGGCAGCACCTTCTACCTCGCCTTGCCCGTCGGCGATCCAACGATCATCATTCCGGTACGTCGTGAGGCACCCGCTTTGCCGACCTCGGCGCGTCGTGTCGCGGTGCTCGGCCGCGATATGGACACCGTCCGGATCTTCGAACGTTATCTCGACGGCTATCAGGTCGTCCCGGTGAGGTCGCTTGCCGAGTTCCGACGTCGGATGAAAAAAGAGCCCCTCCAGGCATTGATACAGACCGACTCGGCCACGTTCGCTCGGATTGGAGCAACAAACGCCTCGCATTCAGACACCTGTGATCTGCCGGTTTTCTCCTGCACGTTGAAGACGAGACGAGTCATGGCAGAGGAACTCGGTGTGGTGCAATACTTGGTGAAGCCGGTCAGCCGGGAGCGCCTGGTGGCGACCGTTCGTCAGTGCGCTAAGCAGAATCGAGATGTCCTGATCGTAGAAGACGATCCGGAACTTGCCCGCCTGTTCGGGAACTTCATCAAGACGTCCTCGCGGCACTATCATGTCAGAACCGTCTCTACTGGTAACGCGGCTCTTGCCGAGGCGCGAGAACGGCGGCCCGATGTCGTTATTCTGGATCTCCTCCTTCCTGAACTTGATGGATATGGCGTACTGAACGAGTTACGGGCAGACCCCACATTGCAGAGCGTACCGGTCGTCGTCGTGTCAGCCAAGGGGCTGGCAGACGAAGAGATCCGAGCTTCGTCTCTCACTCTCAGTCGATCAAACGGACTGTCGGTGGGAGAGACGATGCGCTGTCTCCGCGGTAGCCTCGATGCTCTAAGCGATGGGCGAGCTTTGGACACGTCTCAAGCGCTGCTAGCAGGCTCGACGCAGTGACCGGCTTAGCGAGGAAGCCGGCCGCTCCGAGTGACAGTGCCAGGGACTTCTCGGGAATGATCGAACAGACAATCACCGGGATATCCTTGCTCTCTGGATTGGACCGCAACCGTTGGAGAATCTGCCATCCGTCCAGGGCCGGCATGAGGACGTCAAGGGTGATCACATCGGGATGGCACTCGCGAGTGAGTTCGAATACCGCCGGAGGCGTCCGCGCCTGAATGAGGCGGTACGGGCGCCCGGCTAAGTAACGCTGGAAAAGGCGAACCACGTCAGGGTTATCGTCTACGACCAAGACCGTAGTGAGCTGGGCGAGCGGGAGATGTGCCGTCAAGGTCAGTGTGCCCTCTTCGGTCCGATCGCCTTTTAACGTGCCACCCTGGCCTTCAATCAATTGACGAGTGACATACAAGAGTCGTTGTGGGTCGTCGCCTGATCCGGAATCCACACCCGGTCGGCCCCGGATACGATTGCTCAGTTGAAGCATCAGCCATTCGGCAGACACCTCTCCCTCGATTACGAGCTCAGACGCGCTGTCCTGCAGGGCTAGGGTGATCAGACAGAGCAGGATTTGTCGCAGGATGACCCCGCTCACGGCGACCGGCAGCTCCGTCTCGGGGAGAATCACTCGAATCTGGGCGTGTCGCGCTCGCGCCAGCGACCCAGTGGTGTCGAGGACATCCCGGAGCACGTCGCCCACGTTCGCCGGCTCGGGCGACGTCTGAATGGCTAAGCGCGCCACCTCGGTCTCCAGGTCCTCCCATTGATCCCCGGCATCTGCCTCCGAAACTTCCGCAACCAGCGGCAGAGTTGCAATACTGGCGAGCGTCTCCGGGTGCTGAGCTCGATAGCGCGACCACAAGACGTCGGCTACCGCCTGAGTCGCCGTCAGGTGCTCACGACGGGCGTGTCGCTCGCTAAGGAGGAGCTCACGCGCGATTTGTTTCGTGCTGTTACCGTCGATGTAGCGAAGCGTGAGGTACCGCCAGTGCCTCCAGCCAATTGCCGTGGTTGGGGTGCCCGGCGGCGGCCGGAGTTCGGCGATTGCCTCGAAAAGGGCTTGCTGAAGAACCTCGGCCGTGACGTTTTGCCGATCTGGGTAGAGGTGACCCCCAAGCGGATGACCTTCCAGAAAAGGCCGATCGCCGAGCCGATCGAGTGCCTCACGCACCAAACGAGAAAACGTATCTCGATCCACCACGACCCGCCCTCCAGACCACGACGCTATGGCCGCTATTGACCATCCATGTCCGTTTCATGGCCGGATGGTCCTTGTATCCAGTAGAGAATATCAATATGATGGCGCGCGAACTAGTCTGTTTCGGAACGACTGCTGAACGACTGGACCTCGCCCATTATACCCGGTCTCGCTCGGGGCGATTCTCGGAATGAGCATTGGTAACACGAGAGATTGCGGCATCAAGGAGGCAAGGGATCATGGCTCGGAAGGCGTCTTCGACTGTCGTGTCCCGACGAGCACTGCTGCGGGACACTGTTTCGCTCGCCGGTACGCTGGCGGGTCTGGTTCTACTTCAAGCGTGTGCGACAGGAAACCCGCCGGCCGCCGCTCCAACGGCAGGTTCGTCGGCCAGCGCCACGACCGCTCCAACGGCAAGTTCGTCGACCGGCGCCGCTGCCGCTCCAACGGCAGCTCCAGCCAGCAGTCCGACGCCTGCCGCGGCTCCGGCTGCCCAGGGTGCATCGACTACTGAGAAGGCCACCCTCTCGATTGTCTGGCGCACGTCCGCCGGTGAAGAGAAGGTGATGAAGCAACTCTGGTCAGAGTTCCAGCAGCAGCACTCGAACGTGACAATCGACGCGCAGTTTGCAACCGGATGCGATGTCGACAAGAAAGTGGAGTTGCTGGTCGCGGGTGGGACACCGCCAGCTATCTGGAGCTCGATCGCCTGTCAGGGCGTCCGATACTGGGTAGCCCGCAACAAGACCGTCGTGCTGGATGACTATGTCAAGCGTGACAAGTATGACCTGACTGACTTCTACGATGCCGTGATGCCGTTGTGCCACTGGCAAGGGAAGCTCGTCGCGCTCCCCGCTCTTCAGGCGCCAACGCTCCTCGTCTATAATCAGGATCTATTCGAGCAAGCAGGCGTTCCATTGCCCCCAAAGAGCTGGGATGACACGAACTGGAACTGGAATACCTGGCTCGAGCAAGCGGTCAAGCTGACCAAGCAGGATTCGTCGGGAAGGGCGACCCAGTACGCCATGGGGTCCTGGGGAGACCTTCGATATTCAGCCTTACGGATCTTCGGGACGGATTGGTTTGACCTTCAAACGATTATCGATACTGGTTATCCGAGCACGTTCTTCCCGGATCGAGAAACGGCGATTGCGGCGCTGCAGTTCGAGCATGACGCGATGTACAAGCAAAAGGTTGTACCTTTGCCCGGGGAAGTACAAGCATTGCAGGCTGGGGCACCGAACCTGTTCCAGACTGGCAAGATTGCCATGCAACAAGATCTCAACTTCGCATTCCTGAGCGATGCTCCGGTCAAGGCATTCAAGTGGAGTGTGGCGGCGATTCCGGCGCCGGTGAAACTCAAGCGCTTCAACTTTATGTACCCCGACCAGTACACGATCATCAAACCTCAGAAGTACGAAGACTGGGCCTGGGAGCTGCTCAAGTTCATGACCAGTCCGCACGGGTACCAGGGCTATCCGATCCAAGCCAACGGCGGCATTGCACCTCGCAAGTCCCTGTCCCAGGACTGGGTAACGACGGTGCAGAAGCTAAGCGGTAAGACCAAGGAGGAACTCCAGGTCGCGGTCGATGGCATGGGTATTCAGCAGACGGCTTGGGGTCACCCCTGTATCGTCCCGGAGCTCTGGCCGCAGGGTATTCAGCCGTCTCTGGACAAGTTCTTTGCAAACGAAATCGATCCGAAGACGGCGGTTGACCAGATTGAGGCAGCATGCAAGCAAGTACTAGCGCAGGCGAAAGGGCAGTAGGGAATCGGCGGATGGTCCAGTCTCTCGCATCGTGGTTCGGAGGACGCGGGAAGCTCGAAGCACGGGAGGAGATTGCCTTCCACCTCTTCGCCGCGCCGTGGCTCATCGGATTTCTTGTGTTCACGGCCTACCCGACGCTTGCCTCGTTCTTCCTTAGCTTTACCCACTACGAGGTGATCACACCGGCTCAGTGGATCGGGCTAGACAATTATCTCTTTGTCTTGCACGATCCCCTCTTCTGGCAGTCATTGCAGGTGACGGCACTCTACGCGGTCGGATCGGTGTCGTTGGGCGTGACGTTTGCATTTTTGCTCGCGCTCTTGATGAACCAGCCGGTGCCGGGTATCTCCGTCTACCGGACGCTGTACTACCTTCCGTCGACGATTTCCGGCGTGCCGGTCGCCCTCCTGTGGATGTGGGTGTTCGATCCAGCCTTTGGAGTCCTCAATAACGTTCTGAAGTTTTTTGGCATCCAAGGTCCCCAGTGGCTTTTTAGCACGACGTGGGTACTCCCTGCATTCATCATTATGAGCCTGTGGGGAGTCGGCGGCGCGATGGTGATCTATCTCGCGGGCCTGCAGGGGATTCCGAGGCACCTGTACGAAGCCGCCGAACTCGATGGCGCAACGGCCGTTACTAGATTCAGGCACGTTACGATCCCGATGGTCTCACCGGTGATCTTCTTTAATCTAATCCTGAGCATCATCGGTTCGTTCCAGACCTTCACGGCAGCATACGTGATGACAAGCGGCGGACCAGCAAACGCGAGCCTCTTCTACGCGCTCTATCTGTATCAGAACGCCTTTCAATTCTTTAAAATGGGCTACGCCAGCGCCCTTGCCTGGGTGCTGCTGGTCATCATCCTTGCTTTGTCGATGGTCGTGATTCAGTCATCACCCTACTGGGTCTATTACGAGGGGAAGCTAAAGGGATGAGAACCGAGACTGAAGCTTTCCCGCACTCGACGCTCCCGGTGCCGCGAGCAGCCGTTCCACTCTGGCGGAGACGATCGCTTCGGCGGCGGCTTCCGCTAGTCGGTACCAACCTCGTCATCCTGATCGGCGCTTTCGTCGTCAGCATACCGTTGCTTTGGATGCTCAGCACGTCCGTGAAAGATCCGGGGGATGTGTTCTTGCAGCCGCCGCAATGGATCCCGTCCGTCTTCCGGTGGGCAAACTACGCCGAGGCGGTCAATGCAATCCCGTTTTGGACCTACACGACGAACAGCATCATCATCACGGCTCTCGGCGTCATTGGCGAGGTGGTCTCCTGCTCGCTTGTCGCTTATGCGTTTGCCCGGCTTCGATCGCGTGACAAGGACGTTCTATTCCTGATCCTACTCTCGACGATGATGCTGCCCGGTGAGGTGAAGCTGGTACCAACCTACCTCATGTTCCGCTGGTTTGGCTGGCTGAACACGTTCCTACCGTTAGTCGTTCCTCATTTCTTCGGGGGCGCGTTCTACATCTTTCTCCTCCGGCAGTTCTTCCTCACCTTGCCGTTAGAAATGGACGAGGCGGCGAAAGTCGATGGAGCGGGTTATCTCCGCATTTTCTGGAACATTATCTTGCCGCTGGCCAAGCCAGCGCTGGCGACGGTCGCGATCTTCTCCTTCTATTCGATCTGGAACGACTTTCTCAGCCCGCTCATTTATCTGAGCAAGGAGGACAACTACACCCTTCCCCTCGGCCTTCAGGCGTTCATCGGGGCGTACGGCGTCATTCACTGGACCTGGCTGATGGCGGCTTCGGTGCTGGCCTTGATTCCGTGCGTTGTGATCTTCTTTACCTTCCAGCGGTGGTTCATTGAGGGAGCGGTCCTCAGCGGTCTAAAGGGATGATTGGTCCGATAGGTAGACTACAAGGACGCTCTCAAATCAGTTGAGGAGGAAGGGTTGGTGTCAGGTCTCGCGATCAGTGGAGCAGCAAAGACGGCAGACCCGCTGGAGCTTCCGCGTTGGCCGATCGTCGGCGATGACAAGCGACAGCTTCTTCACAAGGTTCGCGAGAGCCGGCAGTGGGAGCCGCTCGGCGGTGCGCGCGCCGATGAACTCCGCGGGACAGCCGAGGCCATGCGATGAGCGGCTACCAATCGAAGTGAACGCGGTTCGCATCGGACCGCTGGCGCTGATTGGAGTTCCCGCCGAGGTTTTCACAATCTTTGGCTTTGCGATTAAACAACGTAGCCGTTTTCGTACGACAGCTGTCGTTGGCTACGCCAATGACCTCGTCGGCTACATCGCGCGCCCGCGCGACTACGAGGACACTGGCTTTGGCAGCTATGCCGCCGTCAAGGCCCCGATGATTCTTGGCCTACCGCGGTTCGCGCCTCAGGTGGGCGAGGTACTGGTAACGGCGTGTGTTCGTGCGATCGAGCGAATACCGAGATACTGAAACTGGGAGAGGCACGCGGTTGGAAAAGGACAATGTACGCAACCCGAATAGCCCATGGCCCGACGACTGTCTGGGAGCCGTGTCGCTGACGTTTGATGATGGGCTCGCGTCACAGCTTCGCCAGGCAATACCAATGCTGAACGAGTACGGCTTGCCTGGAACATTCTACGTGAATCCAAGAGGCGACAACTGGCAAGAGCGACTCGCTCCGTGGCGGGAGGTGGCACGTGCCGGCCACGAAATTGGAAATCACTCCCTTACCCACCCGTGCTCGCGCGGCTTTCGTGATACTCTCGACGTTCGAGGACTTGAGGACATGACCCTCGAAGAACTCGCTCAGGATGTCGACGAAGCGGAACATCGCCTCTCTCAAGTCTTCGACTCCCCTGCGCCGCGCTCGTTTGCGTACCCTTGCTACCTGGACTACGTTGGCGAAGGAGAGCGACGACAGAGCTACGTCCCATTAATCGCGCGTCGGTTCGTCGCCGGGCGGGGACGAGGCGAGGTACCGAACCACCCGCTAACCAGCGACCTCTCCTACCTCTGGTCGTTCACCGTCGAGCGCATGTCCGGGGCGGAGCTCATCGGGTTAGCGGAGCGAGCCGCCGCGACCGGGCGTTGGTCGATCCTCACGTTTCACGGAATCCATCAAGGCCATCTTTCCGTCGCCGATGTCGATCTTCGCGATCTCTGCCAGTTTCTCACCCGGCAGCGGACGCGTATCTGGATCGCACCAGTCGCAACCGTTGCCGGGCGGATCCGCTCGTGGCGCGAACTGTTAGATATTCAGAGTTGAGGAGGATCGAGTCCATGGCAGGAATACGTGCCGGTGTCGCACGCGTTGTCATCACGCCTCCGGTGGGCATCCCGATGTGGGGATTCAGCAATCGTGCCCTGGTGTCCCAGTCAATTCACGATGATCTCACCGCGACTGCCCTCGTGATCGACGACGGGAACTGTCGGATCGGAATCCTGGCGCTTGATATCATTGCCCTCGATGACTGGCACGTGGCAGCGATTCGCCAACGAGCGCAGGCGGTCACCGGAATCTCGGCCGATCATCTCCTCCTCTCGTGCAGCCATACCCATTCGGGACCACTCCCCTGGCTGGATCGCGGGAATGACGATCTCGTTCGCCCGTACTGCGAGAATCTGACGAATCAACTCGTGGGTGCCTTGGATTGGGCCGCCCGTCAACTCCGTCCGGCGCGCCTGGGAGTTGGCCGCGGTATGGTGCAAATTCAGGTGAATCGGCGGGAGAGACGGCCGGACGGGACAACAGTCATCGGGGTCAACCCGAATGGACCGGTCGATCCAGAGGTCGGAATCGTCCGGATCGACGACGAGGATGGCCACCCGTTGGCGGCGCTAATGAACTACGCCTGTCATCCGGTGATCCTTGGTCCGCGCAGTTACGTCCTTTCGGCTGACTTCGTGGGCCGCGCGCGCCAGGTTTTTGAAGGCGCGACCGGTTGTTCCTGTCTCTTCCTCCAAGGCTGCACCGGTAATCTGAACCCGATCGGTGGGGTGACCGATCGTTACGATAATTGCCATCGTCTTGGAGCGATCCTGGCGGGTGAGGCAGTAAAAACCTATCACGAGATCTCGCCCGAACCGGTCGATCGTCTCGCCGGACTGCGTCGCACGTTCGACCTGCCGCTTGCGCCTCTCGATCCGCTCCCGCAGATCGAAAACGAGATGTCTCTCCTTCTCCAGCGGATCGAAAAGCTTGAGGCCGAGCGAGCATCTGCCTTGGTCATCAACAGCGCGCAACTGGCCCTCCGTCGTGCGCGACGAGTTCGAGACGAAGTCCAGGCGGGACGGATCACCCAGACGCTGCCGTTCGAAGTGCAGGCATTGAGCATTGGCGAGACCGCGCTGATTGCCGCGCCGGCGGAACTTTTCGTGGAGATCGGACTGGAGATCAAACGGCAGTCGCCATTTTTCCAGACTCTCACCCTTGGTTACGCGAACGGCTGTATCGGTTATGTGCCGGTTGCCGAGGCCTACCCGGAAGGAGGCTATGAGGTCGAGCAAGCTCACAAGGGATATGGCAAGCTGGCAGCAGTGGCACCTTCCGGGGCTAAGCAAATTGTCGATGTGTCACGCGATGTACTCCAGCGGCTTCGCAGCGCCGCGCCCCGGTAAAGGGCTACTGGATCAGCTTTACTCTATCGATGAGAAAGGGAAACGGACGTGCCAGATCTGACGACTCTCCGTTCTATCAGCCGTCCTTGAGGGAGCGGACCGTGGTGGCAGGCTGCCGCCTACAGCGGGATTGATCAAGAGCTTTTGGTAGCCTTTCTTCGGGCGATTGGACGCACGCCCGAGTACCGCAACCACGCCGGCAAGCTCATCAATCGATTTCCCGATGAGATCTGGTATGAACCGGGCGAGGGGTGGGCCGTGACTTTTTGGCTCCAAACCCGAACATTCGGCCAGCGTCTCCTCTACATTCTGCGGGAACCGAGTGGGGGCCGACCGGCCATCGTCACTGGTGTCCATTGGGTTTCCGTCGAGGGCGGCGAGACCCCGAATCCGGAGCAGTTGACCTCCTGACCAGCCGGGCACGGTTCGGGGCGGCTTCCCAGCCCTCCGCGACGCACTGCGTGCGGACCCGCGAGCTGGTCGGTTAGAGCGGGGCGTTAGCTCAGAAATAACCCAGATGTCCAACGGTTTTCCGCATTGGCCCAGAATCGGCAAAGAATGTGCAAGGCAGCAGCGGTACCTGGAGTCGCGTTGGTTAGCCAATCGTGTACGGAGGTCCGGCATGCATTTGACCCAATTCTTCGTCGATGGGCTGGGACACGCGTCATACCTGATCTCCTCGGACGAAACGCAGGAGGCAGCGATTGTCGATCCGGGGCGCAACCTGGCGGTGTACTTCGAGGCAGCGCGGCAACGGGACGTGCGGATACGTTACGTTCTCGAAACCCACGTTCACAACGACTTTCTTTCCGGGGCCAGGCAACTCGCCGCGGCGACCGGAGCCGAGCACGTTGCGTCGGCCGAGGCCCACCTCCACTTTCCCTATCACCCGGTTCGTGATGGCGACGCACTCCGCCTGGGTGAACTTTGGATCAAGGTTCTCTTTACCCCCGGTCATACCCCCGAACACGTGAGCTATGTCGTGATCGACACCGCGCGCGCTGAGGTTCCGGTACTCGCTTTTACGGGAGGTGACCTCCTCGTGGGGTCAGTCGGCCGTCCGGACCTGCTCGGCAAGGAAGTCGGCGAGAAGCTAGCGCCTCTGCTCTACGACAGTTTGCACGGCAAGATTATGCAACTCGACGACTACGTCGAGGTTCTCCCCACCCACGGTGTCGGCAGCTTCTGCGGCCGGGGGATCAGCGGCAAGCGAACGACGACCATCGGCTACGAGCGTCGCTTCAACCCGGCTCTCCAGAAAAAGACTAAGCGTGAGTTTATTGACTACGTCCTCTCGGACAATCCCGGGATTCCGACCTACTACCGGCGAATGCGCCCGACCAATCTCGCGGGACCAGGCCCCTGGCAGGTGCCGCCACCTCGCCCGCTGCCTCCGAGCGAGGTCGAGCATCTCGCCGGCCACGGCGCGGTGGTTGTTGACACGCGGCCTTGCACCGCTTTCGGCGGCGCCCACCTTCCCCGGGCACTCAACATCGGTCTCGGCGCGATGTTCGCCACCTGGGTCGGTTGGATTGTCCCAGCCGATGTTCCTTTGCTTCTCGTCCTCACCGAGGACACCCAGTGGGACGACGTACTCACCCGCCTCGGACGGATTGGCTACGAGAACGTATTGGGTTATCTGCAGTTTGGAATAGATTCTTGGATCGAATCAAACCGGCCAATCTTTCACCTGCCGCAGTGGTCGGTAGAAGAGCTCCGCCAGCGTTTGACGGGCGACCATCTCCAACTCCTCGACGTGCGTTTGGAGGACGAATGGCAGGCAGGCCATATCGACGGGGCAGCACACATCCCGCTCGGCGACTTGCCTCGGCGAGTGGGCGAATTGGACAAGCGGCTCACAACCGCGGTCATCTGCGGCACCGGGTATCGGTCAAGTATCGGCACCAGCATTCTCGAGCAAAACGGGTTCAAAGACGTCGTCAACACCCTCGGCGGCATGACCGCGTGGTATGCCGCGACGTATCCAACAACGCGTGCAGGTACGATCGTCGACGAACACGCGGTTGCCGAACAAGTACGGGTTCAGGACGAAGGCGTGTTCTTCCTCCGGGCGAAACCTTGAGTGGACCAGGGCGGCGGCGGCCGGGGGACCGGACCTAACCCCCCGCCCCTTCCCGACGCGGGAAGGGGAGTCAGGTAATCTCAACCCGATGGCAAACGTATAGCCGCTAGCCAAGTTTCCCTTTCCCGCAGTGGGAAGGGTGTTAGAGGGTTAGGTCCGGTCCCGGCGAGTGCCTGATACCCGGGTACTTCGTTAATCTCCGTAAGGTGGCGTTGGAAAACAGTCCTCACCAACCGTCTGACCATTCACTAGTTTGTCGCGGAGCGATCCAGAACGCTCACCGACCGGGAGATCAGACGCAAATGAGGGTGCGTTCCCGCGTCGTTCCGGATACGGCTGGCATCGTTAGGAATGCGTACAGGTGTGCCGCCATTGAGACCCCAATAAGCGCGTACGCCAGTGGCTTTGCGCGCTCTGCCGTCCTACGATTGACGAGTAGACCGATCCCAAATCCTCCGAGAGCGTGGGCGGTCGTTGCCAGAAGAACCTTGTCGCCCCACACTGCCTGATTGAATTCTAGAAGGCGCTGCAGCATGGCTTGTCCCTCCCCGGTTATTCCATTTTCCGATCCGTCAGATCGAGGGCGTCACCCCATGCAAAGATCGTGCCCAGGCAAATATAATGGCGGTTGTCAGCGCCGACCGCTTTTGGAGGATTCGGAGTGGCGGACTTTTCTCGACGTGCGGGAGAGCACATCCTTGAATGAACCAGGGAGGATCGAGTGGCGAAGTACCGGGTTGGAATCATTGCCTGTGGCGGGATCGCCCGAAGTCACGCGCGGGGCTGGAGCCAGAGTTCGGGCACGGAAATCGCCGCGCTCGCCGACAGCAACCCGCAGGCGCTGGCCGAGTTCGGCGAAACCTATGACGTTGCGCCCGAACACCGCTACGGCGACTATCGCGAAATGCTCGAACGGGAGCATCCCGACATCGTCAGTGTGTGCTCCTGGCACGGTCAGCACGCCGCGATGACGATCGCCGCGGCGGCCCACCAGCCGAAGGTCATCCTGTGTGAAAAGCCCATGGCCACGTCACTGGGCGAGGCCGACGCGATGCTCACCGCCTGCGCGCGCAATCGGGTACGCCTGGCGATTGGCCACATGCGCCGCTTTTACCGTGGCTGGGAAGAGGCGCGCAAACTGGTCGCCGAGGGAGCGATCGGTACCCCTCAGAAGGTCTGGTCGCTCATCCACGACGGCCTGCTCAACTGGGGAACCCACACCATCGACGGCATTCGCTTCGTGTTGGACGATCCAGCTACCGAATGGGTCATGGGCGCCGTCGAACGGAAGACCGACCGCTACGAACGGGGACTCCGGATTGAGGACGCGGCGATGGGGCTAATCGCGCTTCAGGGGGGCGTATTGATCTCGCTTCTCGACGACCTCACCCCCTACGGCTCGATCAACTTTCAGATCACCGGCAGCGCCGGCATCGTCGACGTCGACGAAGACAATGTCAAGCTGATGAACGCGACCTCGAATGGCTGGCAGACGGTCGCCTTCGAGCATCGGGATCCCTTCGTTGGCCAGGCTCAGGGAATCGTCGACTGGCTCGACGGTAAAGTCGAGAATTACCGGGGCGAGGGTACGCTGGCCCGCGCGACCCTGGAGAGTCTTCTCGCAATCTACGAGTCGGTCCGCATTCATGGCGTCGTCCGCGCACCCCTCAAGACGCGTCTCAATCCCCTCAACCTTCTTGTCGAAAGCGGTCAGTTAGCCATCGAGCATCCCGGCAAGTACGACATTCGCTCCTTCCTGGTCCGCGGCGAAGGCATGAGCTGGACCTAGCCGATAGCTAACGTCCGGTCCGGTTTTTAGCAACGAAAGACTGGAGCAAGTAGCAATGCCGAGAATCCCTGGCGACGACTGGTTCGATCGGCCAATGCGCTGGGCTCAACTGACCCTCGTCGAGAACGATCCGGCGCAGTACGACGTGGACTTCTGGCTGAGCGACCGCGATCCATTCGGCGAACTCTACGCCGGCTGCCGACGTCTTGGTATGAACGTCATCGCCCGAACTGATCCCCACGCGGTGCACCAGGACGTTTACAACGCTCACCCGGACTGGATCATGGCTGACGCGACGGGCCAGCCCCGACGTCACTGGGCCGACCCAGACCTTTGGGTCACCTGCCCCCTGGGAGCGTACAACTTTCAGTTTATGACCGACGTCCATCGGGAGCTAGTGAGCCGAGGAGACGCCGAGCGTCGGGGAACATCGGCAAGGGCAGGCTGTCCGACGGCCGCTCACGACAAGACTCAGGGTCGGGGTGTCCCGTTGGGTGGAGGACCGGCTTTCTGGTACTCGGTGCGGAAGAAGCAGTAGACGGTCGGCGCCGTCGTGCATTCGAGACGACAGGCCTGATCGGGGCTGGCGATATTCAGGGTGATCCTAGCCTGGTCGTCGTCGGGTGCGTTGGGGTCGTAAATCGCCAGCGCCAGGTTCGAGCCGTTCAGGTCGTAACCATAGGCGAGAACCTGGTGGTTCTGGCCTAGCCTGGCCGGATCGTTCGACTTGGTCTTGATCAGGCCGAGGGGCGAAAGGCGATTGCTATCGATGTCCTGGCGGACGAGTGGCCACTCCCGTTGGATCATGACCGCCGCCCGGCTCTGCCCCGGGAAGCCTAAAAGCCCGACGGCGCTACCGTAGTCGGGCAATTCCGGCCGCATCAGCTCGAAATAGCGAACGATTCCCATTGGAATGTCCCAGCTGTCGAAGAGCCGCTGGACTAGGTACTCGTAGAGCGCCCCGGCGTTGGGCGGGTCCGTCATCGCAGGTGGGAAGAGTTGATTCTCGAAGTAGTCGCAGGCGGTGTAGACCATCCCGCCGCAGAGCCCGTTCGCGGCGTCGCCGATGGAAAATGTCTTCCCAATGATGGGAATCTCGACGGTCCGGAGCGGGACGTGGTCGAACCGATTCGGGAAGTGCAAACCCGAGGTGCTGGGCACGAATCCTTGGACGTAGGACATTCATCCTCCCTCAGGGAATTACTGATCGTAGCGTAAACAGCTAAGGCAATTGATCTGGCTTCGCATTGGCTCTGGACTGAAGTCCAGGAGAAGAGACGGGACACTAAAGTGTCTGGGTGGTGATTCAACAACGAGCGGCAACCAATGACCACATAGTATCAACGGACACTGGAGGACTGAAGTCCTCCGTCTCTACTCCTGGACCTCGGTCCAGAGCTTTAGCCCCCAACGCTCGAATCAGTAGATGCGTTTGCTCTACGATTTATGGTCAATTAGCAGACGACATAGGTGTCAGCGACCGCAGGTTGGTCCAGAGGGAATAGTCGAACGGCCCAGTCTTGTATTTCCTGAAGAAAGTCGGGACGGCTCCGTACCTACGGACGTTTGTTGGGCTTTGGACGGTATGGCACCTTAGCGAGCGTCCGGACGTAGAAGCTTGTCGATGAGCGGCCGGAGTGAGATTACATCCAAATTACGCCCAAGACAACAACGCAGGCCCCTCATCGGGGCGTGTATCTTTGGAATTGTGGCTTTTTACGGGGTTTTTCTTGGTGGGCGTGACCGGATTCGAACCTGTGACCTCACGGATGTGACGTGCGGGTGAGCATGTCCCACGCGTTGTTGTCCCTCTCCGGGAGCCGATTCCTTCCCACGAGAAGGAGATCCCACCTGTAGGATCATCCCGAGGTACCGGCGCGACTGCCATGAGGTGTCTCTGCGCTTTCACGGTCAATCGGCAAACTGGGCGAACTCCATCGACGTCGTCTTAATCCTTTCGCAACAACCTCTTCAGGATTGCCCTTCTGACGACACAAACGGTGCGGCCACGATGGTTGTTCAGAACGCATTGTTGGCGTGGGAGATGATGCAGTCGACCACCCAGTGCAGCGGGAAGCCTCCGCCTGCTGGTCGGTGTCCCGACTGATCAGGGAGTTTCGGGCTTGGGACGTTTGGGACTTTGGGGCACGGAGGTTAGCCAGGAAGTGCTCAGGATGTTAGAATCGACTACACACCCTCGTTGAATCGACCGCAGGCGGATTCATGGAGACTACCCAATGAGCACAATCCTCGGATTGGACCGCATCACCTTCAACTCCGAGGTGATGGGCGGTCGGGCGAGTATTCGGGGCCTCCGTATCACCGTGGCACTTGTCCTTAATCTTGTCGCTAACGGTATGACAATCCTCGAGATCATTCGCGAGTACCCGGATCTCGAGCCAGAGGACGTTGAACAGGCTCTCCGCTACGCTGCCTTTCTGGCCGACGAGGAACTCCTGCCTCTGGCAGAAGGAATCGCGTGAAGTTCCTGGCCGACATGGGTATATCGACCGGGACGCTTGCAACCTTGCGCGAGCAGGGGCATGAGGCGGTTCACGCCCGTGACGTGGGACTTGCCCGCGCATCGGACGCGACGATTCTGGAACGGGCCCGCGGTGAGGACCGCGTGGTCCTCACCGTCGACCTGGACTTTGGCCAGTTGCTAGCTGCTAGCCCGCAGGCAACACCGAGTGTCGTAATCTTTCGTCTGCGTAACCAGACACCAGCGTCGATCACACCTCGCCTCCTGAAGATCATCGCTGATCGCTCGGCCGACCTGGAAAGCGGTGCCATTGTCCTCGTCGAGGAAAAGCGCTATCGCGTGCGACTTCTTCCGGTCAAAGGTTGATCCAATAATGGGGCCTACGGACGAAGAGGATAGTAAGCGTTTTCAAGAGGTGATGCCGCGCTTGTGAGACGACAAGCCGCGGCAGGACTAGATTGGTTGGGTCACGAGGTATCTCCCCGAGGATTACCCGTCGCAATCGTAGCACGTTACCGGGCAAGCGAAAACCCCGCAATCGCGGGGTTTTTCTGGGTGGGCGAGACAGGATTCGAACCTGTGACCTCACGGATGTGAACCGTGCGCTCTAACCGGCTGAGCCACTCGCCCGATAAGACAGTGTGCTCAAATGGTAACATGGGACATGCACGGATGCAAGGCAGCCGATGAGCGATGAGCGCCCCGGTGCAAATCCCCATCACCAGCTAGACCTGCCCGACGTTGGATACATTCGGCGAGCCCGGTAACTCAATGCAAACCGGGGCGTTAAACCGACTAGCCGTGCGACCCCGCGCCCGCCATATCCTTGCCGGGCGGCCGGCGAGAGGTTATCCTCGGGCTAGGGATTGGCGCAAGCTATGTCAACTATGCTGGTTAACCGGGGAAGGTCATGAATAATCTGCCATTCAAGTCCGGCGGCGGTTCGCGTCGAGACCCGTCGTGGACGAGCTACCTCAGTGGTGGCTTGATCCCGTCGATCATCACCGCCGTACTGGCTCTGATTCTCGTCGTCACCTACGCTTTCGGACATCCATTTGGCTTTGGCGCCAGGCCAGCCGCGACGGCAACTCCCATTCTAACCGCGGCCTCGCCGACGAGCGCGGCGGTGGCTTTGGCGAACACGCCAACCGCGGGGGCTCCGACCGCCGAGCCATCGCCTTTGGTCACAACGGCAGCCGCGCCGACGCAGATTCCGACCGCGACTTCCACGATGGTTGCTGCGGCTGCTAGCGCGACCGTCGCCCCGAGTTCGCCCGCGGCCACGAGCGCGGCTGCCTGTGAGGTTCAACCGGTCCGCGGCTTTGGCCTGCTCTACACCACCGTTCCCCAGGTCGCCACGAATCTCGGTTGCGCGGCCGGGCCAGAGGCCGGCATTTCGCTAAGTGTCCAAGCCTACGCCAACGGCCGAACGATTGTCGCGCCGGATCAAAAGGTTACCTACGTCCTCCAGAGTAACGGCACCTGGACCAAACAGACCGGTAGCCCTGCCCTATCTTCGGCCGCCGCGGCCGCGCTGGGCGCGCCCGCCGGGTCGGTTCAGAACGTCGGCGGAGCGGTCGAGAACTTCCAACACGGCCTGCTCCTCTGGACGCCGGATCGGGTCATTTACGCCCTGTTTGCCGATGGCACCTGGAGCCAGCACGACGACACCTTCGTCGACGCGACCGCGACTCCAGCGCCCGCGAGTCCCACCGCGCAAGTCGCCACGGCCGCGACGGCCGCGTCAGCGTCCGCGACTCCCCTGCCTAGCGGGCCGACTCCCGCGCCGAGTCCTGCCTCGGTAGTCGCGAGTTGTCCGGTCCAGCCGGTGAGAGGATTCGCATTGATCTACACCAACCAGACCGGAGTTGCCACCCGACTTGGCTGCGCGAGCGGGCACGAAATTGGGTTCTCGGCGCCTCTGCAAACCTTTGAGCGCGGTCTGATGGTCGAACGTCTCGATACTCGCCAGATCTTCGTCATCCAATCGAACGGCAGTTGGTCGATTTACGGCGATTCGTATTCTAACGGTCAGGTCTTGTCAGCTGTCGGCACACCTCCGGCGAATCTCAGCGCGCCAACCGGCGGATTTGGCCTGGTCTGGCGGCAACAAAGTGGCGTCCGTCAAAATCTCGGCTGGGCAACCGGGCCGGTTCAAAACCTGTCGGGTGCCTGGCAAGGATTCGCCGGCGGACAGATGCTCTGGACGAGCGAAAAGAAAATCTACGTTCTCTACGCGGATAAGACCGGGGCAAACTACCCGGATCAGTTCGTCGACCCGTCGTCCGGCTGAAGGAACCGCGGAGCAAGCCGTGCGCGCCCCCCGCGTCAGCCCGCAATTCGCTCGCGGATGATCGGCGGAACCTCGACCGGGCCCGAGGAGAATCGGTATGCCGACAGAATCGCTTCCGTCGCGGTGGGAAGCTGCTCGGCAGATCGCAGGTGGAGGGTACAAAGCACGTCGCCCGGTTCGACCGCCGCGCCGACTTTTCTTTCGAAGATTGCTCCGACGGCGTGGTCGACCTGATCCAGCTTGGTCGCTCGCCCCGCACCCAGCGCGATCATCGCCGCGCCAACCCGGCCAGCGTCGATCGACGCCACGTAGCCGGCGGACGGGCTCCGCACCGCCGCGGTAATCGGCGCGGTGGGAAGCAACTCCGGCGCCTCCACGACGCCCGGATCACCCCCTTGCGCCATGATGAGCGCGCGCAGTCGGGCCAGCGCGTCGCCGGAAGCGAGAGCCTCGGCCGCCCTCCGCCGTCCGGCACGCTGGTTTGGAGCCAAACCGGCCAGAACGATCATCTCCGCCGCCAGCGTCAAGGCGAGTTCGGTGAGATCCGATGGTCCCCAGCCCTGTAACGTACGGATCGCTTCCCGAATCTCGAGCGCGTTGCCCACCGCCTGGCCGAGCGGCTGATCCATCTCGGTGACGTAGGCGACGATTCGCCGGTCGGCCGCGGTCCCAACCTCGACCAAACTTCGGGCAAGCTCCCGAGCGGCCTCCGGACTCGCCATGAAAGCGCCACGCCCGGCCTTCACGTCCAGAACGATTCGCGGGGCGCCCCCGGCGATTTTCTTACTCAGGATCGACGACACGATGAGCGGCAAACTGCCAACGGTCGCGGTAACGTCGCGCAACGCGTAGAGAACACCATCGGCTGGCGCGAGGTCAGCTGACTGCCCGACGATGGCTATCCCGATTTCGGAGATTTGTTGGAGAAATTCGGTTTGGGAGAGGTGCACCTGGAAGCCCGGGATCGACTCGAGTTTATCGAGCGTTCCCCCGGTGATGCCCAGGCCGCGCCCGGACATCTTCGGGACGATCACCCCGCATGCCGCGGCCAGCGGCCCGACGATCAGACTGGTCTTGTCTCCGACGCCCCCGGTGCTGTGTTTGTCGACCGCTCGCTCGCGAAGCGGTCCAAGGTCCAGAATTCGCCCGGATTCGGCCATGGCCCGCGTGAGAGCCACTGTCTCGCCGGCATCCATTCCGCGCAGGTACACCGCCATTAGCCAGGCGGAAGCCTGGTAGTCGGCGACGGTTCCCCCGACGACGCCGCGAACGAACCACGCGATTTCGTCCGCGGTCAGCGCTTGCCCATCGCGCTTCTTGGCGATGACGTCAACCGCTCGCATCTCAAACGTCGATCTCGAGGGCGAGATCCAGCGCCTTCACCGAGTGCGTCAGCGCGCCAACCGAGATCAAGTCAACGCCGGTTTCGGCAACCGCGCGCACGGTATCGAGAGTAATGCCCCCCGAGGCTTCGGTCAGCGCGCGACCGTCGACGATCCGAACCGCGTCGGCCAGCATCGACACCGACATATTGTCCAGTAAGATCGCGTCAACCCGCGCGGCGACTGCCTCGCGAACCGCGTCGAGCGTCTCCACCTCCACTTCAATCGTAGTCGTGTGGGGCAAACGCGCGCGAAGGTCGCGAATCGCCTCCCCAAGGTCGACGCCACGAAGACGCAGGGCCGCGAGGTGATTATCTTTGACGAGTACCGCGTCGCTCAGGCAATAGCGGTGATTGTGTCCCCCACCAACCCGCACGGCGTACTTTTCCAGCGCGCGTAATCCGGGGGTCGTTTTTCTGGTGTCTACGACGCGGGCGCGGGTTCCGTCGGTTGCCTCGACAAAGCGCGCGGTGATCGACGCCACTCCTCCCATGCGTTGGAGCAGATTCAGGGCGACCCGCTCGCCCCGCAAGAGCGAGCGCAAGGGACCGCGTATTTCGGCGATTCTCTCGCCGGGTTGGAGTGACGCGCCGTCGTCCAATCGCGCGACGAACTCGACGGTCGGGTCGACCTGGGCAAAGACGATGGCCGCGACCGGCAGTCCGGCGAGCACGCCGCGCTGACGCGCTTCGATCCGGGCCCGGCCAAGTTGGTCCGGTGGAATCAGATTGTCACTCGTCACGTCGCCCCAGGGCAGGTCCTCGGCAAGCGCCTGGGCGACGATTCGCTGCACTTCGGCCGGATTCAATCCGGCCGGAAGTTGCGTTAATTGCATCGCGTCATTTCTCCGTCGGCGTCCACGCGACCGATTCGTTCCGGATGGCCGTCCTGGTGTAGCGGTTTCGCACCGGCAGCGGCGCCGGTTCGGCGGCAGTCACAATGCTGTGGCGACGCCAGGTCGGATCTTTCGTGAGAAAGTCGACCCGATAATGGCTGCCTCGGCTCTCCTCGCGGGCCAGCGCGGACCCCGCCAGCAAGTGACTGAGGAGCAGCATGTTGGCATACTCCAGGTCCGGACGCGTAGAGGAGGGAACGAAGTTACCGAGCCAGCTACCGGTCGTTCCCTTCAACGTCGCGAGACCGTCCGCCGACCGAGTCAGCCCGGCGAGGTTCCAGTTCAGCTCGCGTAGCGCCTCCGGGTCTCCCGCGGGCCCGGAGCCGGGCCGGGGTAGCGCGACCGTTCGACGCCGCGAAGGAAGTAACTCGGCGTCCCCGGCCGGAGCCCGCGTTGCCAGATCATCGCCAGTTCGCTGGAAGAGATGACTAACCGCGCGAGCGCTGAAGACCGCTGCTTCCAAAAGGGAATTGCTGGCCAGCCGATTGGCGCCGTGAACTCCCGAGCACGCGCATTCACCGCAGGCGTATAGCCCCGGCAGGGACGTTTGTCCCCAAACGTCGGTGATGATGCCCCCCATCAAATAGTGAGTGGCTGGCGCGACCGGAATGACGTCGGTGCCGACATCGATCCCAAATTCACCGCAGACCCGACTGATCGTCGGAAATCGCGCGCGAACCGCCGCTCCCCCGAGATGGCGCACGTCAAGATAGGCACAGGAATCGCCGGTCTTTTCCGTCTCGAAGACAATCGACCGGGCCACGACGTCGCGGGGCGCCAGCTCCGCCCGTGGGTCGTAGTTGGGCATAAATCGCTCGCCCTTGCCGTTACGTAAAATGGCCCCTTCGCCGCGAACCGCTTCCGAGATCAGGAAACGCGGCGCGCCCGGCGCGAGAAGGGCGGTGGGATGAAACTGCACGAATTCCAGATCCGCCACGTCCGCGCCGGCCCGAAAGGCGACCGCGATGCCGTCGCCGGTCGCCACCGGGGGGTTGGTCGTGTGGGCGAAAAGCTGACCGGCGCCTCCCGACGCCAGGAGGACCGCGTTCGCTTCAAAGCTCACGATCTCTCCGGTCGTCGCGTCAACCCCGCGGACGCCGGTGACCCGTCGGCCGCCCGGCCCGTCGGCGACGACGAGATCGAAGACGTCGCAATTCTCCCGAATAGTGATCCGCCGATGGTTCAGCACGGTCGCCGAAAGCGTCCGTTCGATGCGCGAGCCGGTCGCGTCGCCGCCGGCGTGAAGGATCCGCGGCCGACTGTGCGCGGCTTCCTGGCCGAGCGCGACCTCGCCATTCACCCGATCAAAGGGAACGCCCAGGCGAATCAGCTCGATCACCCGTCGTGGCCCCTCTTCGACGAGGGCTCCGACGGCCGCGGGGTCACAAAGGCCGTCACCGGCGCTCATCGTATCGGCGAAGTGCAATTCCGGGTTGTCGCTCGGGGCGACGGCGGCCGCGATCCCTCCCTGGGCAAACGTTGTATTGGCATCCTCGATCGATCCCTTGGTCAGGACGAGCACGTCGCCGTGATCGGCGGCAAGCAGCGCTCCGTAAAGACCGGCCAGCCCGCTGCCCACCACGACCAAATCGAAACTCTGGTTCGCTGCCTGGTTACTCATGAAGGACTCCCCGGCCAGGATTCATGGTTTCACTGCCAGCATGCGCTCGATCGACGAACGCGCCCGCTCGGCGATTTTCGGATCGACGCTGACAGCCGGCCGCTCGTCGCGCAAGCAATCGCGAAGATTCTCCAGATTGATCATCTTCATGTAGCGGCAGGTCGCCTCGTCGTCGGCGGCGACGAAGGTCTTGCTCGGTAGCTCTTTCTTCAGGCGGTGGAGTAGTCCAATCTCGGTGGCGATGAGAAACGTGCTGTTGGGTGACTTGTGGGCGTGCTTGAGCATCCCTTCGGTCGAGAGAACGTGGGTACCGTTCCCATTGATCGCCCCGGCGCCACTCGCCCACACGCACTGGGACGAACAACCACACTCGGGATGAATCAAGAGATCCGCGCCGGGATAGCGTTCGCGCTTCGCGTCGATCTCTTCCGGCCGAATGCCGGCGTGAACGTGGCACTCGCCCAACCAGATCTCCATCTTGCGACCGGTTACCCGCTGCAGGTGCGCCCCCAGGAACATGTCCGGGCAGAAGAGGATTTCCCGATCGAGCGGCAAGGAGCGAATCACTGCTTCGGCGTTTCCGGAGGTGACGCAGACGTCTGTTTCGGCCTTGACCTCGGCAGTGGTGTTGACGTAGCTGACGACGATTGCCCCGGGATGCTCAGCTTTCCAGGCGCGCAATTGATCCGCGGTAATCGAGTCGGCAAGCGAACAACCGGCGTCGGCGTCCGGGATCAGCACGGTGCTGTGCGGGTTAAGAATCTTGACCGTTTCGGCCATGAAGTAAACGCCACACATCACAATCATGGGGGCATCCACGGTTGTCGCCGCCTGGGCCAGCCCCAGAGAGTCGCCGACGAAGTCGGCCAGATCCTGGACCGGACCGATCTGGTAATTGTGGGCCAGGATGACCGCGTTCTTCTCCCGCCTGAGGCGGTTGATCTCTTCGATGAGATCCTGGCGTACCGCGCGAGGCGCGGCTACTTCGGTGGGCATCACCACTTCCTCCGAGGTGCTTACTCCAAGCACCGATTTTAGTTCCACTGGAACTTAAATGACCTTGAAAAAAAGGGCCTTCCTCACCTAACTACCAGGGCAGTTCGCGCTCTCGGGTACCGGAGACCGAACCGATGAAGCTATATAAATCACTCGGGCGACCTCGACGTCCGGTGTCAGTCCGTCCCACGATTCGAAGAAAACCCGAATCGAAGATCGGCCGCATGGCCTTCTTAAAGTTCCCCGACGAAAGGCGAGCTAGCGACGGATCCAAAATCGCCGCGTAGACCGCCCGCAGTTCGGACAGCGTGAACCGCTCGGGCAACAATTGGAAGGCGACGCACGAGTAGCGCAACTTGCTCCGCACCCGTTGGATGCCGACGCGAATCATCTCCGCGTGATCGAACGCCAAAACCCTTTCGGCAAGGCGATCGACCGAGCACCACTCGGTTTGAGGAAGGTGGCCAACCGGTGTGACGGCCTCGTCGGCGCGAACCAGCGCGACGTGCGCGATCGATGCGACCCGACCCCGACTATCCCGCGCCGGTTCGCCAAAGGTCGCCAACTGTTCGAGGAACCACTCCGCCGCGTTCAAGCCGGCCTTCTCCTCCACCGCCCTTTGGGCCGCTTCCGCGAAGGTCTCCGACGAACGCACCAGAACCCCGGGCAGTCGCCAACGGGTACTCCCGTCGCCATTCGGTTGGTTGACAAGCAAAACTCGGAACGCCGATCCCCCCGGCCCCCGAAGCACGGTAAACAGCACGACGTCTACCGCTAAAAGGGCGTTGGGTACCAACTCCCCGACGCTGGAGTAACACGCCTCTTGACTTAAGATTTCGACCGTACTGGCCATGACCACTATACTCCGACCCGCCGTTCCGATTGCCGATCCGTTTTGGGTACATTAGAGCTAAATTATACTAGTCGGAAAAGTTCGTCAAGGGCTTTGGACGTAATTCAGGAAAGTTGGTCGGAGATTTATCGAGCACGTCGGGGTGGTGGCCGCCTCATGGCCCACCACCCCTCGGCTACGTCAGACGGCCGGGGCGGCGCCGTCTGACTGGAGCGCCTCGCGGAAACCGGCGCCCAGAGTTATCTCGGTGGGCAGCCGAAAAACCCACCGCTCAAGAATTTCGCGCACTCGCTGAATCTGAATCGGATTGAAGTTGGTCGCCCGCAACCTGGTTTGGTCAAGGACAACGTCGCCGGGCAGTCGGGTGCTGAACTGTCGGGCCTGTTCGATGAGTTGACCGCGCAACGCGGCAAAAACCGGTGACTGGACCGTCGCCTTGAGATCATCCCAGGCCAGTCTCAGGTAGCGTGGCCACTGGCCGATCACCAGCAAAACCTCCGGCGGCTCGCCGAGTCCGAGAGACTGCCGGGCTTCCGCGAGAACGTTTCGAACAACCTCACCGGTACCGGTTACGTCGGCGGTTGGGATAATGGCCTGGTTCCAGGTTGTCGCTTCGCGCGTCCAGGTTACGATTCCGGTCTGGCCAACTTTTTGACCGGCCAATGCCAGTCGAAGCGCTTCGGCCAGCAAAAACGTCTGAGACCAGCCGAACAACAACGCGGAAAAGGCGGTTCGAATCTCCGCCGCGTCGGACCGGCTCAAACTAAGCTGTTGGAGCGGCCCGATACGATAGCCGGGCAGATAACTTGCCTGAACCTCCGATACCGCGTAGGTCTCGATTTGCCGCGCCAGGTCCAGGAACTGGGCTGTCCGCGCGACCGACGACAACTGGTCCCACGCCTTCGTCAAGTACGCGGGAATCTCGTCGTTCAACTCGATAAAGACGTGCGGTGTCCAAGTAACCTGTAAAGTTTGGGTAATGTCTTGCAGAATCGCCGGAGCCTTCCGCGGCCAAGCGTCCGGCCGACGGTACGGTCGCGCCACGGCCAACCTCCTCGACGGAGTTCGGCGGTCGGGTGGGACCGGAACGCGACTTCGGCAATCCCGCCCATGACCGCTTCCAGCTCGGTCGGCCGCACACTTCATACCAGGAAGTGAGTTCCCGGCGGCGACTACGCGAGATCGGACAACCAGGTCCGGGCTCGCGTCAAATGCTGTGGCATGGCAATCTCGGGGGGGTCGATCTCCGGATGCCACTTCTTCTCCCACTCCATGACGACATAGCCGGCGTAGCCGCGTAACGCGAGCGCTCGCACGATTTCCCGGCAGGCAACCTCGCCTTCGCCAAGGAGCACCAGATCCCAATTCCCATCGACTCGACGGCGCGCGTCCTTCAGGTGGACGTGGACCAGACGGTCGGCGAGATTCGTCCAAACCTCGGCGACGGCTTCGCCCATGCGGTGGGGGTGGTGAGTATCCCAGAGAGCACCCACCGCGTTACCGGGCGCCTCCGCTAGCGCCGCGGCGACCATACCGCTTCTCGAAAAGGTATCGTGGGTCTCCAACGCCACCGTCACCCCAGCCTGCCGCGCTACCGGAGTGATCTTTCGTAAACTGGCCGCGACTCGCTGAATCGCCGTCTCGTCAGAATCCCCTTCGGGGCGCGGCCCGCCAAAAACGCGGACGAAGGGAGCGTCGAGTTCGCGCGCCAGGTCCACGAATTCCACCAGTGCCGCCTCCTGGCGCTCGTGTTCGGCCGGATCCGGCACGGCTAGTCGCACCGAACTGCCCAGGCCGATCAACTTCGGAGCGTTTTTTCCGAACACCTGCTTCAAACGGCCGAGATTCTGGCGAACCAGTTCCGGCGTGATGACTTCACCGTCAAGAATCCGAACCTCGATCCCGTCGTAGCCGTAGTCGGCCGCCGCCTGAACGGCTCGCTCGATCGTCCAGTCCGGGTTGCCCAAAGTACTCCAACCAAACTTCATCTGTGCCTCCTCCAGGGTCGCCTCAGTATATCATCGCCAGCGGTCAAGCCGCGGTGAGCTTGCGCAGTCGCGCCACGACTGCTCCGACCAACAGAAAACAGATTGTCACATTGGCGAAAATCGCCGAGGGGGTGCCAAGAGCATCGGCGACCGCGCCGTACTCTATCTGGCCAAAAGGAGCGACGCCGATCGCCAGGGTGAGGATTCCCATCGCTCGGGCGCGCATTCCGTCGCCAGCATTACGAAGAACGATCGCGGCTTGAAACGCGCTGAAACCGGCGCGTCCGAGGCCTCCACACCACAACAGCACCGCGGCGATGGCAAAACCGCGGGTGAAGGAAAACCCGACCACGCACAAGCAGGCGAGGAGCGATCCGAGCCCAAAGAGCAAGCCGTTCCGACGGTGGCCGACGAGCGTGGCAAGGAAGATTGTTCCGGTAAACGACCCGAGGCCATCCGCCGCCAACAGCAAGCCGAGTCCAAACGAATTGAGACGCAGCACGTCGACCGTGAAAACCGGGAGAATTTGCTGATAGGGAAAATAGAGCAAGTTCATCAACAAGGTAATTAGCAGGACGCCGACGATTGCCTCGTCACGCAGGACCGCGCGAAAGCCGGACGAGAGGCTGGCAAAAACCGGCTGCTGCTTCACCGTCTGGCGAGGCGATTCCGGCGTTCGCGCCATGAGCAGTCCGTTGAGGAGGTAGAGTCCGGATAGGATGAGCAGCGCGGTCGCCGGATTCAGCGTCGCGATCAGCACGCCGGAGGCAAGGGGACCAACCGCCCGGCTGAGGTTCATATTCGTCGAGTCGAGGGTGACCGCGTTTGCGAGGTCCGCGCGGCTGACGAGGTCAACGGTAATCGCTCGCCGCGAAGGCCAATCCAGCGACCATGCCACCCCCATGATGACCTCGGCGACCGCCAGGTCCAGGTACCGGAGTTCCCCGCGACTACTGAGCAGGGCGAGCGTCGCCATGGTCAGCACGTCGACGACCTGTATCCCCACCAACAATTTGCGCCGGTCGACCCGGTCGCCGAGAACCCCGCCGAAGATGCCCAGGAGAAAGAGCGGCAGGCTGCGGTAGAAGCCCAGCATGGCTACCCGGAGAGCCGAATGGGTTAACAGGACGCCGAGCCAGCCGACGGCTACCTGTTCCATCCAGCGCGCGACGTTCCAGGCGAGGTTCGCGCTCCAGAAAGCCGGGTAGCCGCGATACCGGAACGCTCGGAGCCCGGCCCGCGACGTGGTCGTCAGGCGCTCGACTCCAATCATTCCGCCCACCAACGCACTTAGTCAGAAAGCTCGACAGATTATCGGTGAGGAAAGGCGCTTCGCCTATCCGCCCGGCCTAACTCTGGTGCCCCTGGGGAACCGCGACGAACCGAAACGCCAGGAAGAGCGTCACGATTCCGACAATCAGGATCACGCCAAGTTTTTGAACGCCATTCAACGTCATAGCCAATGTCCCGCCGCCCGCGCAGACGGCGTAAATCAAGAGCGCGATGCGACGAGTGGAAAGCCCGCGGCGAATCAGGCGATGCGGCAGATGGGCGGAGTCGCCACCCTGAAAGGGCGAGCGACGATTGGCGCTTCGCTGGACGATTACCAGCGCGAAGTCCAGGATCGGCAGACCGAGCACGAAGGCCGCGGTGGCGATCTTCGCGCCGCCGATCAGAGCGAGCGCGCCGAGGGTGAAGCCAAGGAACATCGACCCGCTGGAACCCATAATGATCCGAGCCGGATTGAAATTGTAGCGCAAGAAGCCGATGCAAACTCCAGCCAGGGCAATGGGCAAGACCGCGACGGTGTACTGCCCTAAAGACACGCTCCGAGCAAAAAGGACGAGAGCGGCGATGGCCGTGATCCCAGCCGCCAGCCCGTCCATGGTATCGACGACGTTTAGGGTGTTAATCATCGCGACAAACCAGAAGAGCGTAAATGGCAAGGCGACGAAGACGGGCAAAGGGACGATTCCCCCAAAGGGATTCGCGACGTCGTTGATGACCAGTCCGAACGCCATCGCGGCAACGGCCACCAGGATTTGTCCGACAAACTGCGGAAACGGACCAAGGCGGCGACGATCGTCGAGGTAGGCGATTGGTAGGATCAGCAGCACGCCGACCACCAACCCCAGAATTCGCGTGAGTTCCGCCGGACTACGGGGAGCCAGCCAAAGGCTAACGGCGATGGCGACGAGAAACGACGCCAGCAGCGCGTACCCCCCGGACCGGGCCATCGGCTTGCGTTGCAATTCGCCGGGTCGCGGCGTATCCACCATCCCGAGCCAGATACCCAGCCGGCCGGCCAACGGAGTGAGAATGACCACGCTGATTAACCCCGCGCCGAAAGCAATCGCGAAGCTAAACCAGTGGACCGAGTGCCACTGACTCAGGTCCATCCTGAACTCCCATTACTGGCGCGCGTCAGTGATTTGGCCGCCGCCAGCTCGAAGACTCGCTCGCGGATCTTCGCGGAATCAAGATCATACAGCGCGTCGGTTAACCGCCGGATCTCGGTAAGCCAGGCGTCAGCACCAATCGCCGACGGGGGAGAGACCGCGACCCGCAAACCCGGAAGTTCGGTCGACCGAAGGTCCTCGTCATCGTACGCCAGGTATTCGTGCAAACGCTCGCCGGGCCGCCCGCCCACCAACTGCAGATTGGGCTCACCAGCTCCGCGCAGAATTCGATACACCTTGCGCGCGGTATCGCCGATGGGAACCGGGTCGCCAACGTCCAGCAGATAAAACCCCTCGAAGCGCGGTCGTCCCGCGGCGGCGAGCAACAAAGCGTTCGCCTCGGCCATGGTAATCCAATAGCGATCCATGCGCGGGTCAGTGATCGGTAATGCCTCGCCGCGACGAACCTTCCGCGCGAAAGTTTCGATCACGCTGCCCTGCGTGCCAAACACGTTGACCAATCGCACCACCCGGAGGGCCGGCCCGTCCCCGGTCGCGGCAAGCGCCTGCAGGCTGCGCTCCACGACGCGCTTCGTCGCGCCATAGAGGCTCGAAGGGGTCACTGCCTTATCGGTCGAGGGATAGACGAACGTCGCTACGTCGCGCTCGGCAGCGACCCCGACCAGGTCCAGGGTTCCGCCGATATTAACGCTGACGGCCTGGTCCGGATTGGCCTCCCCCAGGGAAACGTGCTTGCACGCGGCCAGGTGAAAGATCAAGTCGACCGGCTGACGCCGGAGCAGGTGATCCATTTTGCGCCGGTCTCGAACGTCGGCGAGGACGTAACGTGGCTGAATGGAGACAACCCCCAAGCCAGACGACGCGAGCGTCTGCTCCAGGTGAAAGAGCGACGCCTCGTGCCAGTCAAGGAGGATCAGGCACGCCAGATCCCAGCCAATCAAGGTCCGGGCCAGCGCGCCCCCAACGGAGCCACCGGCACCAGTAATCAGGACTCGGCGTCCCGCGACGACATCCCGCAGACGAGCGGGATCGAAGTGTATCTCCGGTCGCTCCAGCAACTCGGCCCAGGTCTCGCTCATTCCTTAGCTCCCACGGTATCTCGGCGCGGCCCACTACTCGTCGACGCGATGAGCCGGTTCAGCTGGACCTGAGTGTCGCGCATCCCAGTGGCACGGTCTGGATCGGGCTCCAAGGTTTCGGTGACAAAAAATGGTACCCGACCCAGGAGCGGCCGAAGCGCGTCGTCGAGACAAAAGTCGCCCTCGGCGTAGCGGTCGCCTTCTCCAAAGTGACCACTCGCGTTGGAAACGTGCACGGTCGTCGTAAACTCGCCCAACCGGTCGCAAAAGCCGGTCAAATCCTCACCCTGGTAGCTTCGCCGGTAAAACGCGGCTACGTCTTCAAACCGAGGATCCACCGAAAGTCGGCACCAGTTAAGGTAAAGCCCGGCGTGGGAGGTGTCGACAGTAAAGCGAATCACTGGTTGGGCCGCGGCTAGCGCAAGCAAGTCGGCCGGATCGGCCCCGATACTGGAGTAGACGTACGCGCTCTCCCGCATTCGCCCGACCGGAGGAACGTTTTCCACCTGGGGTAACAGGTTAGCGTCGGCGCACCAACGGACGTACTCCCGTAACAGAGATGCCGTCCGATCCAAACAACGCCTTCGCTCATCGGCGGATAACCGCGTTGGGTCGAGGGTCGGCGCGACGACGTGGACGTTCGCGGCAACGGCGTGGAGCGCTTGGCCGACCGCCACGACTCGACGGAGGGTCTCGCGGTGGTCTTCGTCGTCATTGGTCAAATCGAAGTACTGACCGCCAAGCGTGCGGATTGGCGCTTCGACGATCCAGCGGAAGGTCGTCGGACAGTTCACCCGAGCGCGAGCGGCGAGATCGTTTGGATTCTCAGCCAGATCCTGCCGGTCCAGATACAACTCCAGACCAGCCGGTCGCGGCTCGGCCAGTCGGTCTTCGAGCTGTACGGAGGTCGGACGCGCCTTCAAAAGAACGAGCGGCTGAACGAACGTCGGCGTGCGCTGCTGCATCACCATCTCGCCTCAGGTCGCCGGATCGTCGAGGTGACGATAATACCAGCGAAGTCCATCCTCAAGGGCGATTTTCGACTCGAATTCGAGCTCCGCCGCGGCATATCGCGGGTCGGCGACGTAACTCTCGGCGCCTGGGGACATATCGAGCACGAGGGGGATTGGCTGGCCGACAACCTCTCGGACCAATTCCGCCAACTCGGCGATCGAGGTCGACTGTCCGGTTCCGACATTGCAGATCCGCAACCCCTCCGACGGACGTTCGACAGCTAGCTCGAATGAGCGGCAGACGTCCCGCACGTCGATGAAGTCCCGTAACTGGCGGGCTCGAACCCGGAGCGGCTGACCATTCCGAGCCGCGTGCAGAAAGATCGTCACGACGCCGCTTCCCTTACCCGGCACCTGACCCGGGCCGTAGACCGAAAAAAGGCGCAGGATCGTCGCGCGCACCCCGTAGAGGCGAGTATACAGGCTGGTCCAGGCCTCGGCTTGCCGCTTGGTTTCGCCGTATGGGTCCACCGGCCCGACCGGCGACTCCTCGGTCAATCGCCAGGCGGCTGGGCGATAGACGCGCTGCGAGGACGCGAGGATGAACGTCGCGTTATGCTTGCGCGCTACTTCCAGCGCGTGTAGCGTGCCAATGACGTTCACCTTGGCGAACTCCGCGGGCGAATTGAGCGACGCCGAGGCATCGGCGAGGCCGGCCAGGTGAATCACACAGGAGCACCCCTGTCCGGCGTCCGAAAACTCGTCGCGAACATCCGCGAGAATGTGGTTGGATTTGCCCGAAGTCAACGGGCGTCGCCCGAGTGTCCGAACCGCGAAGCCGCGTTCACTCAAATACGCCGACAAATGATGTCCGATAAAGCCGGAAGCCCCGGTCAGCAAGACCGTTTGTGGTGCTCCGGAAGACGGCATGGAACGCCGTTGGTTAGGTCTCACGCCAGCCTCGAGATTCTCTAGATAGTTTGGTCGATGCGCGCACTAGGGATTCGTCTCTTCGGCCAGAGAGTCCAGATAGCGTACCAGAAAGTGATCCAGAATTTCGCTCAGGCCTTCCTCGAGTGACTGACGCGGAGCAAACTCGTTTGGCGCGAAAGCCGAACGAACGACCGGCAACGAACGCTCAATCGGGTCGAACTCTCCCTTGGAACGAATCTCGACGGTCAACTCGCGCGCCTCGGCCAACCGCGCCAGGATACTGGCTATCCGCGGAATCGTCGTGACCGTACCAACCGCATTGAAAATTTGGTGCCCTGGTCGATCAACTTCGGCTGCCGCGAGCAGCGCGGCGGCCGCGTCGGCAACGTGAATCAGCGCCACGGAGTCCGGCGAGCGCACCTCGATCGGTTCGCGGTTGGCCAGTCGCAATGCAAACAGGTTTGGAGCAGTCATGAAGCGCGGATCCGTCTTCAATACCGGAGCAACGCCGTAGGTCAGCCCCAGGCGAACGACCCGGGTTTCCAAACCGCGCAAGGCCGCGTACATCTCCAGCAGTTTTTCAACGTACACCTTGCTCAGGTGCGACAGGTCGATCAGTAGGCCCGGCGATGTCGCCTCGTCCACGACCGGTGGCAGAGGAGACCCGTAGATCCGGGTCGAGCTTGCGTAGACAACCGGAGCGCTCACTCGCTGGTTGGCAAGCTCGTCCAGTATCAGTCGCGGTCCGCGTAGATTCACCAATTCGGTTAGCGCCGGCTCGGCAGCCGACGGATGCGCGCTGGCTTGCGCCGCGAGCAAGTACACTGCTTCGATCGTTCGGGCGCTCTCAAGGACCGCGGCGACCGCGCCGTCGTCCAGAATGTCACCCTCGACGAATTGAAATCCCGGTAAGCGGCTAAACGCCGCGAGCGCTCGCGCGTCGGTTGAAAAGAGATTGTCGAAACCAATTACCTCGCGCCCTGCGTACAGCAGTTCCTGAACGAGACGCGAACCAATGTAGCCAACGCCGAAAACGATAGTTGCCACGGATGGGGATTCTAGCACACGAGCCAGGTGAAAGCCATCGCTGGACGGCCGGGAGCAGGGATTTGGAGATAAGGAAAAGGGCTAGTTAGCAAGGTATTAGTCGTAAGGGCGATAAGTGTCAGTCGCCTGAATCGGGATGGGCAGAATACGGCAGGTGAAGTAGAGTAGAAGCCGAC
>Ga0080006_1275107_pt1 | contig 143693 bp, 115 predicted proteins | sample RS3BMetagenome_FD_69209 | JGI IMG/M metagenome (GOLD analysis project Ga0080006, IMG submission 69209) | Ferric oxide microbial mat and aquatic microbial communities from Rainbow Spring, Yellowstone National Park, USA - RS3B (SPADES... ...
CCCCCGGCTCCACGATCCCCTCGGGCTGCCGCCCCTTCAGGTTGATCGCGATGCCCTCCATCTGCTCATAGACCGGAAACCGATACGCCTGCGTCCGCCGCCAGTCATACTGATCATTGTTGATGGCAAAAGCGCGCACACGGTCACGAACTTCTGCCGGCAAATGCATGATAGCAAGCCGCTGGAACTGGAGACGCAGGTCCTTGGGGATGACATGGCGCCGTGCATACAGACGATGGCCAACGCCGGGCCGACTGCGTTTGCCGGTCAGCAGCCCCAGCGATCGGAGCCAGCGGTTGGTATAGAAATAGGTATTCGGCGCTCGCTCTGCTCCATGATCGGAGACCAGGAAGACAGTGGTATCCTCACCCACATGCTCAAGAATCCGGGCGATGCCTGCATCGACTCGTTGATAGCAGGCACCGATGAAGTGGCCGTACCTGGCGGCATCTTCTGGGGTATAGAGCGAGCATTCCGGGTCCATATAGCGCCAGAAGTAGTGTTGCGCGTGATCAGTCTGCTGATAGACGACCATCAAGAGATCCCAATACTCCTGGCTGAGCAACAGGCAGGCCGTCCGGGTAGCTGCGTCGGTCTCGTCGGCAAGATGGCGCAGCACGCCTTCCGGGGTATTGCCATGAATCCGAAACGGTGGAATCGGTGGAACCTGCTCCCGCAACTCCTCCGGATAGATATAGTGGTCGTTGAGATTCGGCGCAGGATAGCCGCTCACCATGACGCCGTTGATCTTCCAGACAGGATACAGCATGGGTACCCGCACACCGGCAACACGTCGGCCATGTCTGCTCAAGAGGTCAAACCAGGTTTGCCCGGCAATCAGGTGGGAGGTCACAAATCCCCCATAGCAGCCATAATTGCGTACATCGCACTGCTCGAAGGCGAAGATACCATGCTTACCCGGGTTTTTGCCAGTCACCAGCGAAGGCCAGGCAGGACCGGTGTGCGGCGGAATGATCGACTGCAAGACGCCACTCGTCCCGCGCGCTATCAGGTGAGCAATCGTGGGCAATTTGCCGGCGTCTAAGAGCGGCTGCATCACCCGAAAGGTGGCGCTATCCAGCCCGATAACCAGCATGCGAGCGCCGGTAATCTGATGACGTCTGTCTCGTACCATGCATCTATCCTTTACGAGCGCGTTACGGCACATATTTCCAGACGTTGGGCTGGCCCGTCATGACCAGATACATCGCGCCAGTGGCGTCAAAGCCAATGGCCGCCGGGTTGGCCAGGTTCTGGGCAAACGGCGTCGTGTTGAGCTGGCCATTGGTGATCTCATACAGCGCGCCATTGTCCTGATTATAGACGCCATAGGTGGTGACCCAGAGATTGCCAGCTGAATCGAAGGCAAGGGCATCACAGCCTACCAGGCTGGGCGACTGCACATAGACCGTCGGTGTGGGATTCGGGACGTTCGGGAATGTCCAGATCGTGCCCGATTGGTATGCAGCGACATACACATTGCCCTGGCTATCAAAGGTGACCGCATCAGCGCCGGTGATGGACAACGAGAGCAGCAGCGTGCCATCCGGGGCATATTCGAGCACACGAGATTTGGTGCCATGAACGGTATCTGAGCCATAATCTGCCACCCAGATATTGCCATTGCTATCGGTGGCCATCAGCGCGGGATTGTCCAGGCCACTCACAAATACACTTGCCTGTCCACCCGCGGGTGTCACATAGAGCGCACCGTTGGGAGCAGGAGCATAGTAGGCAGTGTAGAGACTGGTGCCACTGATAGTGAGGCCAGCCGGACCGGTCGTGCTGGAATGCGGCACACTGGTATACGAGGAAACAATATTGTTCTGACCGATCTTGCTGACCACGCCAGTGCCGAAATTGGACACATACAGATTGTTCCTGCTATCAATCGCCAGGCCATCCGGTATGCTCAGGCTTTTCCTTCCCAAAAAGCTCACGGTACCGGTTGTGACATTGAACGACTGCGGATTGCTGGTCAGATAGAGCGTCTGCTGTTGCTGGTCATTTGTTGTGGCAACCTGCACCGTGACATTGATGGGGCCAGATGGCAGCGTTGCCGGTACGGTGACGTTGAGCGTATAGGGCGGGGTAGCGCTGGTAATGGTTGCCTGGGTGGTACCAAAGAACACGGTATCGTTGCTCAGATTTGCGGTGTCAAAGCCGGCGCCCTGGAGCATGATAGGCTGCCCGGCAGCGTCAAACGTAGGCGTCATGACAACGAGGCGCGGCCCAAAGGTAATTGGCTGGTAGAGCACACCACCCTGGCCGTTGGGGGCAGTGAAGGTGGCTCCCCAGAGATACGCGCCAATAGGCAGCAATCCAGTGCCGTCGACGTTCTTCAGGCCCTGGTAGCTGAAGCAGATGCGCTGCGCATTATTGGTACAGGGCTCCTGGAAGAGCGACTTATTCTGGGTGTCGGAGAGGCTGTAATAGATATCGTATCCCTGGCCGGGAACCCAGTTCTTTGGCTCCTGGACAACCTGGAAGGTGTACGAGGTCGCACCGGGGTAGGCATTCCAGGAGAACTGGGTGGGCGAGGTGGGGATGGGCAGAGTTATTGTCTGGTTCGCAGGCAAGAGATTGTTCTGCTCATTGTAACCGATATCGAATGTGGGCTCGGTATAATCGCTGGCTATCGTCTGCGACGGCACGATCCAGTAGCCGACATAGTTCTGATTGTACTTGCCGCCCCAGCCATTGTAGTACTCCACATAGTAGAGCACATCCGCTGGCACGTTGGTAAACGCGTAGCTGCCGCTACTGGTCGTATTGGTGGACTGGAGTAGGGTTGGCGCGGCACCGGCGAGGCGCCAGAGATCGATGCGGATACCACTGGGGGCCGGCTGGCCATTGACCAGAACGGAGCCGGAGATCACCACCGTGCCATTGATGAGCAGAACGGCATCAGCTTCGACCGGCAAACCATCGCTGGTGGCATCGGTGAGCACGATGGTGTTACCCTGGGCAAAGCTATAGCTGCCCACGTCCTGCCAGTACGCCGATGTTCCCAGTTGCTGGTTGACCGTTACCGTAGTAGAGCCCCCGTTATAGTTGATCGTATATACCGCTGCCTTGGTGTAGCTGGATGATGGGATCACCCGTATGTAGACCTCATAGGTGCCAGCGAAGGGCAGCGAGGGCATCCATGTGAAGGTATCGGATCCATTGCCCTGCGCAATATAATAATTTGGGCCGATGTAGCCTGGCGGACTGGTCTCTGGCGTCCAGTTGCCAACGGCCGTCCCGCAGGTATCAGTGTTATCGCAGCCAGTATTGGCGCCAATGTTATAGGTGCTGGTCGCCTTATCACCTGATGGCTGGCCAGCAGCCTGCACGGTGTAGACGCCATAGGAAGCATTCGCCGGCGTGGTGACGGTGACCCGGAACTGACCCAGAGAATTGGCCGTCGCCGTCCCCAGCTGGGTCTGCTGGTTATTGGCCTGCTCTATCCAGGAGATGGTGATACTATCATTGGCCCCGAAGTTGCTCCCGGTGACAGTGAAGCTGCCACCGGCAGGTCCACGGTGTGAGCTTAACGAGATCGTTGGCCCGGTGGCCGGGGAGCGCGGATGGGCCTGGACAATGCCAAGCGATATCATCGATCCGGCGGCAAGCACCAGCGCCAGGGCAATGAATGCCAGCGAGCGAATATGTCCGCTCAGCAGGCGATCGGCTTCAGCAATCCTCTTTCTCCACATCGTCGCAAGTTCCCTCCTGTGCAAAGGCACATCAAGAATAGCCGTTGCCGTCAATGCCGGCAAACAGGGGATCGGGATAGGCCCAAAGCGGATCCTTACCGCTGAACGCCTGCGCAACGACGACCGCCCTCCCGAATTTCAGGCGGGGGATAACCATTCCGAGAGCGCGTCGGGCCAGATAGACCGGTCGACTTGAGCGGGTGGCCATGCGGCCGCCACTGGTATAGAGACAGGTAAATTGCTTGCGGAAGAAGCTGGACTCGATCCACTCCTCCAGGCACTTCACCGTTGGTATCCACCAGTTTGAGGAGTCACGGTTACGAACCTCATGATAGAGGAAATCGGCAAAAGACGCACGCCGGTTATAGCGCACCGCCCCCTCAACAACGATCAGCCCGCCATCGTTGAGCACGCTCCGTAGGATTGCCAGCGCGCGCAGGGGATCGCGCAGGTGATAGTAGACGCCCAGGAAAAGGACAATATCGAATTTGACGCCAAGACCGGGGACCCGCTCGATAGGCATTTCCGGGAAGTACCGCACACGTGAGCGAAGGACCTCTTTAGCAAGCGCAAACGTGCGCGTGCTGTGATAGTCACGTTGCGAGAGATCATCAGTGGCATAGACTTCAGCAGCGCCGCGCTTCTCCGCTTCAAATGACCATAGACCATCCCAGCAGCCAATATCCAGGACACGTTTACCCTGAAAATCGATTTGATCGAATGCCTGCAAGATTAGCCGGTTAATCGGCCATTTTCCGGGGGTAACGATGCCATTGCCCAGATCAATGCTATGCACCCAGGGAAGAGCGTTGATTTCATCAATAAGCTGCGTATCTATCATGATGTACCCCTCGCTTATTCACCCTACATATAGCCCAGGTTGCGCAGGCGCTCTTTGATGTCCTCCTCCTCCGCCTGGCTCAATCCCCCGCTCACCGCCACCCCCACCCCCGTCGCCTCCCCACTCCGCTGCTCCCCCACCTCCGTCAACACCTCCGTCAGCACCCGCCCATCCATATCCCGTGGCACCGGCAACCCCAGCATATGCAACACCGTCGGCGCCACATCCAGCAACCGCGCCCCCACCACCCGCTGCCCCTCCTGCACCCCCGGCCCCGCCGCGATGAAGATCCCTTCCCGATCATGCCAGGCATTGTGACGTTCCAGCTCGATCGCCGGTGTCGGCTCGAAGAGGTCCCCCTCCAGGCCACTTTCAGCTGCCCCCTCATAGTCAGCTGCCAGCCGAAAGATGATGTCCGGCGCACACTCCGTATATGGCCCGCTATACACCTCCTCCCGCCGATACACCTCCGCCACCAGCGGCTGCTCCGTCCCCGGTATCCGTAACCGCCGCAACTCCTGGATGATCGCCTCCCGCAGCCGCTCATAGGCCGCCCCCGGCTCCACGATCCCCTCGGGCTGCCGCCCCTTCAGGTTGATCGCGATGCCCTCCATCTGCTCATAGACCGGAAACCGATACGCCTGCGTCCGCCGCCAGTCATACTGATCATTGTTCATCATGAAGCTGCGCACCCGCTTCTGTATACCGGCAGGCAGGCGCATGAAGGTGAAACGCTGGAGCTTGATGCGCAGGTCCTTAGGAATCATGTGGCGTCGCTCATAGAGGCGATGTGTGGCGCTCAGCTCAGTACGTTTGCCTGCCAGCAGTCCCAGGGATCGGAGCCAGCGGTTGGTGAGAAAGTGGGTGTTTGGCGTACGTTCGGCACCATGGTCGGAGATAATAAAGATCGGCGTATCTTCATCCACATGCTCAAGAATCCGGGCAATGCCCGCATCGATGCGCTCATAGCAGGCTCCCATAAGGTGGCCGTACTTTGCGGCATCTTCCGGGGTATAGAGCGAGCATTCCGGGTCCATATAGCGCCAGAAGTAGTGATGGGCATGATCTGGCTGCTGATAGACCAGCATAAAGAGGTCCCAGTACTCCTGGTCCAGGAGGTCACAGGAGACACGAGTCACGACACCAATCTCATGCTCAAGATGCTGGAACATGCCCTCGGGTGTATTGCCATGAAACCGGATCATGCGCATCGGCGGAATCCGCTCTTGCAGCTCTGGCGGATACACATAGCTGCTGGTCAATCCCGAGGCAGGAAAGCCACTGGCCATAATGCCATTGATCTTCCAGGCAGGGTAGGTCATCGGCACACGAATAGCCGCGACCCGCCGGCCATGGTTACTCAACAGATCAAACAGGGTTTGGCCAGCAATGGCACGCGAGGTGACCACTCCACCATAGCAGGCATAACTGCGGATATCATACTGTTCAAAATGGAAGATGCCATGCTTGCCGGGATTCTTGCCGGTAAACATGGAGGGCCAGGCTGGACCGGTCTGTGGTGGGATGATCGAGGTAAGCACCCCACTTGTCCCGCGCGCTATCAAGCGCGCCAGCGTCGGGAGCTTGCCAGCGTCCAGCAGCGGCTGCATCACCCGAAAGGTGGCGCCATCCAGTCCGATAACCAGCATTCGGGCGCCAGAATGGCGTCGTGTTTGTTGCTCCATGATGTTCTATCCCCTGATAAAGCAGGTATAACACATACCGAGTCGATCAGATGGGAGTGTAATCCAAACCAGCGGCGCCGTATATAGGCATTTCGCCTACTACGCGCAAGGACAAAGGATGGTCGCACCCCCTGTCCCCCTCCACGATCTGGAGGGGGGGTGCTAATTAAAACAAGGAGGCGTGACCTGCAAGACAGCCTGGCAGTGGAGGAGGGTCGGACCATTGGTTTCCTCCCAGCTGCCAACGGGCACGGTCATTGTCCGTGAGCCAGTGCCACCTGCTTCCGGGACGGCGCTCTCGGCACGGGCTTCCTCTGCCGACCAGAAAGATGACGCGGCGCGGCAGACTGCGCCATGCAACTCCCCTGGTTGAAGCAGCAACCAGACACACCTTATTCTGCGGAATAAAGTCGCCAACCAGCGTGAAGAACACGCTGCATGAGGTCACGACAATGCTGGCGAAAACCAGGCGAGCGAAAAGCGCGTATACCTCGCAAGAGTGCTCGCACTGTCACTATACGGACCGGCAGAACCGGCCCACACAACGGACGTTCTCCTGTGCGGTTTGCGGGTTCTCCTGCCATGCCAATGTCACGCGGCCCTGAATCTGGCAAGCCACGTGGGCTCCCAGAAGCCTGTTGCCTGTCAGGACCGGCAGGCCTTCAAGGCGCTGCTGGAGCGGCATCACGCGGTATAGCAGGCGCTCCAACGGGTGCCCGTAGTGCACCCGCCCGCCCAGCTGCTCCCGTCAACGGTCGTAGGTCAAGCAGGGGTAACGTTTGCTAACATTTCATCTAACCATGCACGTGATAACATCGCCCTGGCTGGCGGCATTACAATGGTCCTGCACCCTCGCTGGTAGTCACCTTGAACGGGGCTGTAGGTGCGGTGAAACTGACATTGCCAAAGGCCAGCACCGGATAGGTACCCGGTGTCGCGCTGAGCGGGACACTGAAGGTAGCACCGCTGAAGGAGCCCGTACTATCGGCGTCAATCGTCGTTTCATAGGTGCCGGTGACGCTATTGCCATTAAAGGTACCGTTCCAGTAAATCTGTACCGGTTCATGAGCGGCGAAGCCGGCACCATTGACGGTAATCAGCGTGCCTGGCGGCCCTTGCTGTGGTTGGATAGCAATGGCATCAAACACGTTCAGCGGGCTAAACCCCACCCGGCCCGATTGCTGACCGATAGCGGTCACCTGATAGTACCCAAGCGGAGTACGGGGAACCACAAATTTCACGCCACTGAAGGAGCCACTGGCATCAGTAGTAACCGTGGCAATGAGCGTACCCTGCTGCGGCGTACCGGCGCTGCTAAAATAGCAGTTTACCGTCTCATTGGGAGCAAAGTCGCTCCCCTGGACACTGACCGTACCAGTGGGTGCTGATCCCTTCCGTGAAAGCTGGACCACCGCGTCAACCGCGAAGGTGCTGGAATAGGTGGTCTGACTGGCAGTCCCTACGGCAACAACCGGTTGTGGGCCATAAGGAGTGGTAAGGGGTATGGTGAAGGCAGCACCACGGAAGGTGCCCGCAGACCCGGCGGTAACCGTGGTCATCAGCGTGCCTTTGCCTGGTCCACCACCCAGATAGATATCGACGATCTCGCCCGGAGTGAAGCCACTGCCAGAGACCGTGACCTGCGTGCTGGGCGGGCCGGAAGGAGGCAGAACCGTAATACCCATGGTGCTGAAGGCATACAGGCCACCATCGGCGCTACCGACAGTGAGCAGGCCATTGGCAATGGCCGGCGAGCTATCGATATAGCCGCGAGTTTTAAAGCTCCAGAGCAGCTGACCTGTGGCAGCGTTCAATGCATAGACCCGGCCACTGCGGGAAGCGGCATAAACGACCCCATTGGCAACGGCCGGGGAGGCGGCGTCAATCTCGCCACCGGTGTTATAGCTCCAGATAAGCGCACCGGTCGTCGCATTGAGCGCATAGATATCGTGGTCATAGGAGCCAAAGTAGACGATGCCGTTGGCAACAGCCGGGGATGAATGGACCTCACCACCGGTCTTGTAGTCCCAGATGAGTGCACCGGTCGTCGCATTGAGCGCATAGAGGTAGCTATCAAGGGAGCCGATATAGACGACGCCATTCACGACAGCCGGTGAGGATTTGATCTGCCCCCTGGTCTTATAGGTCCATATGGTTGCGCCGGTTGCGGCATTGAGTGCATAGACAAGGTCATCGGCGCTGCCAACATAGAGGATGCCGTTGGCAAGCGAGGGGGAGGAGCGGGACATCTTGCCGGGCACCTGGATGGCCCAGATCTTCGCGCCATTACTGGCGTTGACAGCAAAGATTGCACCATTATCGTACGCCGTGGCGTAAACAATACCATTGGCGACAAGCGGGGCAGAAACGATACCGAAAACCGGCTGCTGAACGACTGTATCCTTCCAGACGACCTGGCCAGTGACGGCGTTAAACGCGTAGAGATTGCCATCGTCTGAGCCAATGTAGACCATGCCGTTGGCAACCGCTGGCGAGGAGAGCACATAGCCGCCAGTTTTATAAGACCACAGGAGGGTGCCGGTGGCGCTATCGATAGCGTAGATATTGCCGTCATTGGATCCAACGTAGACTACGCCGTTGACGATGGCAGGCGAGGAGAGAATTTGACCACCGGTCTGATAATCCCACATAGGCAGAAAATTCGGGGCGGTACTGGTGGACACGCTGTTTTCATCAGGTGAGTAGCCACTACGTATGGGATCATAATGGAAGAGTGGCCAGGTGGTAGTGGTGGACCTCACCCAGAACCCCCGCACCGCCTCACGGCGCGGCGACATTGCCGCACTCAATACTACCGGAGGCGACCCGGCGCTGAGGGCAAAGAAGAGGACCAGGAACAGGGAGATGATCAAATCACCTGACCAGTGGGGGCGATCATGATGCTGCACAGGGGCCTCCTTTCTGCGAAAACCGGCTTCCCACGCAAAGAAGCATGTTGCATGATACTAGAGAGACCTGCGCATGTGCCGTATTGTCCGGCTGACTTCTGTCCTCATCCCCGATCAGGACGGTCAGCAACACCGCCCTCGACCGGCCGGGTCTTGCGTGTATCGAGCACGAAGCGCATGTCTCGCGAAAAAGGCGCCATGACTAATTGCTGGTCGCTCATCCCCATCTTCCGACGTTTCTGAATGAGGCGAACGCACTGCCAGAGCACAACGAGCAGGCAGAGGGCAATAAGCGCCAGGCGCCTGGGGCTCTGCCACCAGGGCACCGAGCCAAAGGTCTGACCGGTAGCCGGAGCAAGATGGAGCACCTGATACGGCGGTGGCAGCTCCTGAATGCGCACCGATGCATAGTCAATCCATTGACCGGCAGCGCGCAGCGCGACCCAATGCGGTCGGGTGCTGATGAAGGGAAGATTCAGCATGGCAACCGCATGGCCCTCGATATAAATGGTGATCAGGTGGTGGACCGTATCGACATCGGCGCCAACACGGCGATTCTGTCCAGGATGTGTCTGGAGCGGCTGGGACCAGTACAGGATCCAGTTATTCGCCTGGCCGGGGAAACCACCATCGTCTTCCCACAGCATGACCTGCGTGTTGCGCACATCAATCTCGACATAGTGGGTGGGGTCCAGGTAGTAAACCTGCACTGCGGCCTCACCAACCGGGGCAAAGAAGTATTTGCTCTGGATGGGACGCATCGTCACATCGACATGGTAGTATACAGGGAGCAGGCCATTATCCTGGCCAAAGGCCATGCCATCATAGCGGCGGAAGGTGAGCGCTGGCTGTGGAAGCTGCTGGCTCTGCTCATAATACTGGATGGCTGGATTATCCGGACTGGCGACAATATGCCAGTTGCCGGGATAGAGCCAGGGGTAGTGATAACCATCACGCTCGGGGTCGATCCAATCATCCGGTGTCCCACCGGCTGGAAAGGCATTCCAGTTGCTCTGGTAAAATGGCAGGGCCGGTGCGACGGGGGCATGCACCGGTGGCGCTGGCGTAGGTTCTGGCAGCGTTCTGGCTGTGGCAGCCGGCATCAAACCAGAAAGGATGCCCGGAAAGCAGAGGGCGCACAAAAGGAGGAACATCCCCGCGCGCCTTGCGCAAGATAGGCGAACGCCAGCTCCATCCTCTCGGCATAAGCCGCCATTTCCTGTGCTGGAACCCATGTTTCTTTCCTTTGCGAATCCCCCAACATCCTGGGCAGCCATGATGGCTCGCAACATCAGGAGCGCACGCCCTGGGTAACGCCTGCCGTTGCCAGGCGAGCGCTGAATGCTGAGCGCCACTGCCTGATAGTCAATTTGAGCGTGTGTCCCAGCGTGCGAACCACCTGGTGGGAGTTGCCGACCCAGATGCGCACCAGCAAATAAGCGAGCAGGATCTCCCAGCGGCGCATATAGCGCCCGCGCGCGAGGGGTAGCAAGCCACTGTAACGGCTCATGGCGTAGCGATCGCTGAAGAGACCCTCGCGCTCGAGCTCCGCGCGGATCTCGGTATCGTGATAGGGGATGAGGATCGATACCCAGGATGGTGTATGGAGGGCGCGACCAAAACGAGCCGTTCGCCACACGGCCTGCCATGTTTCGTCAGGCATGCCGACAAGGTAGAAGGCAATGACCTGAATGCCCCTGGCACGGCAGAGCTCGATATTCTTGTAGATCGCCGGGATGGTGACAGCGCTCTGGCCGATATTCTTGAGCACGGCCGGATCGGTGGACTCGACCCCCGTCATAATGTGGGTGACACCAATATCAGCCATGGCCTGGATGTCCGCCGGAGTGAGGCTCTCCAGATCGGTCTCGACCCGCAGCCGCAATTGCGGCTGCCCCGCCGGCATGAGCACAGGACTGGCTTTAATGGCCGCCAGCAGCTCGCGCAGGCGTTTCTTATTGAAGCCAAAGTTAGGGTCACGCGTCTGCACATGGACCGGGCCATAGCGCTGCACCAGCATCTCCAGTTCGGCGACGATATTCGCCGCGCTGCGGCTTCGCCAGGCCGCGCCCTGATGCGTATAGTATGGACACATCGTACAGGCTTTGGGACAGCCCCGGCTGGCCAGGAGATAGAACGTGAAATTGCGGCCATGCCCGCGCGGATCATAATCGTCCAGGTTGAGCAGGTGCCAGGCAGGGAACGGGAGACGGTCAAGATAGCTCACAAACAGCCATTCACCAGGTTGCTGATCCCGGCGTCCCGGCTGGATGAGGCCGGCCGGCAACGCCGCTGGCAATGGATCGGGCAGCGCCAGCACCTGCGGGATGAGCCCTTCGGCCTCACCATAGAGGGCAAGATCAGCCGTGGTCTGCTCACGCCAGAGATGAAAGGTGCTCTGGATGACCGCACCGAAGAGAAAGATACGTGTATGGGGGCAGGCAGCTTTGATACGCTCGACCAGAGCCAGGTCATCCTGGAGGGGACCCAGCGCGAGGCGTACACCGACCCAATCAGGCTTGAGGGCGGCGATGGCCTCAACACAACGGGCCGGCTTGAGCCGCCGTGCAGCTGCATCCACGATGTCCACCTGCCAGCCGAGTTGCTCGGCGACAGCGGCCGAGTACATCAGGTCCATTGGCGGGGTAAAAGGCCCGCCACCATCAATCCAGGAGATACGCTGTGTGCCCAGGCCCGACGCCTTATCGCGGTCCGTTGCCCGCCCCCAGCGATCGGGCGGAATGAGAAATGCCAGCCTGCCCATCGTCGTCTTCCTTCCCCTAGAGTATTACAGATATCCAAGGCTTCGCAATCGTCCTTTAATGCTCTCCGCCTCCTCTTGCGAGAGCTCAAAATGATCAGCGCCGGTGAAAGGACTCTCGCTCGCTCGCAGCGCGGTGCCATCTCCTCCCCGCTGCGGTGAGCGGGTTGTGGCGCCGACCAGAGCCGGATCGAAGAGCGGCTCGAGGATCGTGCCATCCATCACATCAGGTATGGGCATGTCCAGGCAGTGCAGGACCGTTGGCCCCATACTCAGAAGTGATGCGTCAGTGATGGTTACACCACCGCGCACAAAGCGTGGACCTGCAGCCAGGAGAATGCCCTCTGCATCGTGCCATCCTGCAAGAGCGCCGAGCAATTCCTCATGCCTGAGCGGCGCAAAGATGGGGCCGCTCACCCCATCGCCACCACGATAGTCGGGATGCAGGCCGAAGATGATATCCGATACGCGAGTACCCACCTGGGGGCCATAGAGCTCCTCGCGCGTATAGATATACTCGACCAATGGCTGATCCGTACCCGGCACGCGCAGCCGACGCAGGCGGGCAATAATGTCATCGCGGAGCCGCTCGAACTCTGCACCGGGCTTGACAATCCCTGACGGCTGGCGGCCGGCAACATTCAACATGATCCCCTGGACCTCGGCGGAAACATTGAAGCGGAAGGCCCTGGTCTGCGCCCAGTTGACATCCTCCAGATTAAAGTAGAAGTCCTCCGCGCGCGCACTGATCTTATCGGGCATCGTCGCAGCGATCACCCGCTTGAGTTGCGTGCGAATGTGCTTGGGGAGGAGACGACTGCGCAGATCGTAGGCGCGGCTCTGCAGGCTTGGTTTGCGGCGCAGAGCCAGCAACCCTTCCTGCCGGAGCCAGGTGTTGATATGGAAATAATTTGACGCGCTCACCCTGCCACCATGATCAGAGACAATCAGAACGGAAGTATCGCTATCGGTGAACTGGAGGAGTTCACCTATCTGGGCATCAATCGCACGGTAACACAGCTCGATCACATCGCCATAGCGTGCCGCTTCTTCTTCGGTATAGACCGGCGAAGCCTTATCGATATAACGCCAGTACCAGTGGTGAGCAATATCGGTCTGCTGAAACACCAGCATGAACAGATCATAGCGGTCATTACGGAGGATCTGGAGGCCGATCTCACCGGTGCGGGCGATCTCTTCCAGCAGGATTTGCTTACGCTCATCCGGGTCGCGAGCGGCGGCGGGGTCACGCATAGCGGGGATAGTACGGCACAGTTCCCGCGGGTAGGTATAGCTGGAGCCGCCTTCAGGGGAAGGATAGCCACTGATCATGACGCCGTTAATTGGCCAGGCCGGGTAGGTCATCGGCACCCGAATAGCCGCGACGCGCAGGCCAGCGCGGCTGGCATAATCAAAGATAGTCTGGCCGGCAATGGCCTGTGAGGTGACCAGACGTGCGGCACCACCGTAGCCACCAAGGCTGGGTTGATCAAAGCCAAACAGGCCATGATTCCCAGGATGCTTGCCCGTCATCAATGTCGGCCATGCAGCGGCAGTATGCGGCGGGATGATCGATTGCAGTATCCCCCAGGCTCCTTCCTGCATCAGCCGGCCCAGGTTAGGGAGCTTGCCAGCTGCAACCAGGGGACGGATAATGCGAAATGTCGCGCCATCGAGGCCGAGAACCATGACCTTTACCACATTCATCCAGGATCCTCCATCACGTAATCCAGCGTTTAGCTTTCTCTCCGCTCTCTCCCCATTGTCGGCGAGAGCTGCATCGCCGATCTATCGCGGCCAGAGCCGTTCTTCCCAGGTTGATCGCTATCCTGGTGATCACTGGCCATTGATTGACAGTTAGACGACAGATAGGTCGCGGGCCGGCCCGCACGATGGGCGCGCACGCCCATCAGGAATGCATTCAGCGTGAACCGTGGGCCAAAACGTAACGTTGAGCCAGCAATGCGCCGGAGGCGCTTGCCAATAAAAAAAGGGAGCCAGTAGCGTGAACAATGCTCCAGGAAAAAAAGCGTTTCATTGGCGAATTCCGATTGATAACGCATGCGCAACGATGCCAGTGCACCATTACGGCATCCTCCCTGAGGAGCAAAGAGATGAAAGACTTCAGCAGCCGGGACGAAACGGATAACATAGCCCTTGTGGCGGATGCGTGCACAGATGTCGCACTCTTCCATGACGGCGTTGCCGATATAGCGCTCATCAAAGCCGCCCACCTCCTCAAGCAATGCGCGACGGAAGGACATATTGCAGCCACGAACCGTATGCACGGTTCGTTCAGTTCGTGCATAATAGTTCAGGGTCAGCGATGCCCACGGCGAGATATAGCCCACCCGTGCTGGCTCTGGCTCAAGATGCTCCAGGCCGCTGCTAATATTGCGGCCGGCTACGGCACCAACACGGGGATCGCGGTACGCCGCAATATGCGCAGCAAGAAGTCCCGGCTCACAGAGCACATCGTCATCGAGAAAAATGACAATCTCACCGGTTGCGACATCCAGTCCAGCATTTCGGGCCGCAGGTAGACCACGTGGCGGGCGTTGAATGTAGCGCAGCCGGTCCCGATGCGCCTCGAGAAATCGGATGGTCGCTGGCTCGTGACTTTCAGACTGGTCCACCACAATGACTTCCATACCTGGCCCAACCTGCTCCAACAGCCGACTGAGCATATCCCGCAAGACACGCTCACGTCGGTATGTTGGCACAACGATTGATACACTCATGGGCCCCCCTTCTGGCATCGTATTCTCCCACACCATCTGTCCGCTCGCCATGGCCATCCCTCCAACTGGACTGGAGTGAGCCCTTTATGCTCCTTGCTCTATTCTGGCAGGAAGCATAGGCCGGGACGAGACTCTCCCTTAAGAAGGATAACGTTCTGGACAGGCACAGGTAAATAGGCGATGCGCCAGGTAACCATATAGGCATATGTCCTGTTAGCGGCCAGCTCTCACGCGCCAGGTCAGACGGCGACAGCCGTGCACGCGATTCCAGGCCCCTTCAGGACCGTGCGGTTATCGGCGCAGGCGCAGCGACGGCAATTCTTGCGGCAGAGACTGAAGAGAAGAGCGAGAGCGACATCTTATTTGCGGCAGCTATCGGCATTACGCGGGTCTGCTGGCTCACACACTGACGGGAAAAGCATATCATCCTCGCGCTGCATGTGCGACAAAATCAGATCGCAGAGCTGCATAGCCAGTTCCGGTGGTACTGTCCCGGCATCCGCGCACGCCAATAAACGGTCACGCAGTTCACGAATCTCCTCATGCTCAACACGGAATGGCATTATCACACCCGCACCGATCGCCTCCCCAATCGCGGGAAAGGCCATCTCATCCTCGAGCGCAATATGTGCATCCAGTTCGGCGGTCAGCGCGGTGCGCGCAGCCACCAGACTGGCCATCAGGGCGGAGCGATCACGCACCTCTGCTGCTGTCTGAATAGCGGCAACCAGCGGTCGCAGCCGGTCATGCTCATGGGATAGTTGCGCGAAAAGATCCATGCAAGGCTCCTTTCTCTACCGATACGGTATTCCCTCCGGCAAATGGTGCCTGGCAGCCGGCGATCACCGGGGCTATCCTGTCGCCCCCAGCGCTGCTGGCACATCCCTGGGCATCACCTTCTGCTCCGGCATCCACGCCGACCAGCGGCGGACTCTGGTTACACCGGTACCCCCCATGGCATTGCCCCCCGGAGCCGGAATGGGTTGTCCCTCGGCAAGCAGCTTCTCCACGCGCCGCAGCCCCAGCAATGCCGCTCCAAACGCGCCGTTCAGTTGGCCGAGCCCCCGGGGTGGCAGATGCAAGGGCGCACCGAGCTTCGCCTCAAGGGCAGCCACCATCGCCGGATTCTGGGTCATACCACCCACAAGAGCGAACTCCGGTTCCAGACCAACCCGCTTCATCAACTGCACCGAGCGCCCGGCCAGCGCAATAATCGCGCCCTGAATAATATCCTCCGGCGCGATACCCGCTGCGAGATGGTTGATCACTTCGGACTCAGCGAACACTGCGCAGACGCTACTGATCTCGACCGGTTTCTCTGAGCGCAGCGCGTAGGGGCCGATATCTCTGGTCGTCAGGCCCAGATAGCGCGCCGTCTTCTCCAGGAAGGCACCGGTGCCGGCTGCACATTTGTCATTCAGCCGGAAGGCCCGCACACGGCCCTGCTCATCGATGCGCACGGCCTTGATATCCTGGCCACCAATATCGAGAATGGTGCGCACGCGCGGAAAGTGATACTTCGTCGCCAGCGCATGGCAGGTCAACTCCGTAATCTGGGTATGGCGAAACGGTACCATATAGCGCCCATAGCCAGACGTGGCAATATAGGTCACTTCCTCCTTCGTCACACCAGCGCTGGCAAGGAGGTCATCATATACCGCTGCGGCTGCCGCTGCCGGCTTGTAGCCACTGCGCCGAACGGCGGTGCCGCGGACCGTTTTCATCTCATCAAGCAAGACCGCCTTGGTATAAGTTGATCCGACATCAATACCAGCAACGAGCATCATGATATGGCCTCCCTGACCCGTACGGACCGTCGGCCGGCGCGCGCGTTATCAAGGGCATACAGGCCGGCGCCAATAGCACCCATAAAGTGCGCCCGTGGACTCACATTCAATGGCATCCCCAGCACCTCCTGGAGCAACGCCACCATCGCCTCATTGCGTGACACGCCACCAGTAAACGTCACCTCCGGGGTCAGCCCAACCCGGCGCACCAGCGATGCGCAGCGCGTCGCAATTGCCTGATGCATCCCCATCAGTACATCCTCGGGGCGGCGACCCTTCGCCAGATGCCCGATGATCTCCGTCTCCGCGAAGACCGTACAGGTTGTGGTGATCTTGACCGGCGTCGTGGCCTTCATCGCCAGCGGCCCCAGCTCAGATAGTGGCAGCTCGAGTGCAAACGAGGCTGCACCCAGGAAACGCCCGGTCCCCGCTGCACACTTGTCATTCATGGCGAAGTCCACCACCTCCCCGGAGGGACCAATGCGGATGGCCTTGGTATCCTGCCCGCCAATATCCAGCACCGTGCGGGTGGCAGGAAACGCTGCCACCGCGCCGCGTGCGTGACAACTGATCTCTGTCACCTGCAGATCGCCAAAGGTCACCCGGTAGCGGCCATAACCGGTGGCAACAGTGAATGCCACCGCGTCGGCATCAATTCCGGCACTGGCAAGCGCCAGCGCGAAAACCCGTTCCGCAGCGGTGCCCATATTCGTCTCCATATCGAGCAATGCCTCGCCCACCACATTGCCCTGCTCGTCCAGGATAACGCCTTTCGCCTGTGTCGATCCAACGTCAATCCCTGCCACATACTGCATCTCTGTAAGCCTCCTTTATCGTGGCGTCCCGCCAACCGGTGGGAGCAGTATCTCCATGACACGCTAGCTCGCGTTGGCCAGCAACGCCCGCTGCTCCAGCACCTCGAAAAACGCGTCGATGCGGTTCTTGATCTGTGCATCCGACCAGTAGCGAGGATCGATAAGGTCCGACTCGATGTAGAGGGTGGGCAGGCCATACCGCGTGCTCACATACTCGCGGTTATCGGCCATACTGGTCGCAACGGTGCGGCAGCTCTTGATGCCATGGTAGACAATGCCATCAGCCAGATAGTCCTTCGCCTGCTGCGCCAGCGTGTGGTGCGAGAAAAAATGATTCGAGAGCCCGAACTGTGCCGCGAGCGTCGTCACCTCGGCAAGGCTTTCGAGCGGGCGCGAAGGATCGTAGAAGATCCCCGCGCTATCCAATCCGCCGGCGGCATAGGTCAGATAATCCGCGGCCGGAAACACCCCGCCGTGGCTCTCAAAGAGCTCAATCAGGCGGCGCATATTCACATAGCAGGGCGTACCGCTGAAGATCAGGCGGAAGCGCTCGTTCGGCACGCGACCGACACCACGGGCGACCTTGTCGGCCATCTCGCGATGCAGCAGGCGCATGTACTCGACCCCCTCACGTGTGCCGCGCCAGGCGTTGAGTACGCCCATATACGTAAGGCCATCGAGCATCGAGTTGTAGGGTGCGGGCCGGTTCCGATTGAAAGCCAGGATATCGATCCAGAGCCGGACCATCTCGTTCACATATGTTTCAACCTCGGCCAGGCGATCACGGTCGAACTTCCTGCCAGTGATCTGTTCACAGCGCGCGATGAGATCCTGAAGCTGGCCCAATACCCAGCGTGTGTCCGCCTCACGTTGCCGGCTGCCGGCTGGTGCCTGCCAGTGGGCAAAACGCTTGCCGGGCAGATCCAGCACGAAGGCCGGGATGCCAAAGTGACGCTCCCAGATCTCGGCCCATTTGATGTAGACGTTGCACATACTCGAAGCGATGGCCAGATCGGGCATCGGCATCGTGACGCCGGATGGATGCTGCATGTTGCTGAGCATCAGCCCGACGTCCGCCTTGACATAGCTGCAAACATCCGGTGAGAAGCCGAAATCTTCCGCCTTCGCCAGAAATTCCGCCGATGCCTTGCGGACACCCGTTTGTAGCGAGTTGATCTCGGGAAAGACGAGCGCGAAGTCAAATGCCCGCAGGATCTCGACGGCGTTTCCCATTACAAACACGTAGGCAACGGGCTGGCCGCGCTCATGGGCTGTATTCAGGGACGCCAGCCACTGATTAATCAGGCGCTGACCCGCAGTACGCGCATCCACGCCCTCAAGAACAGGATAGGGAGCGGTCATGGCAATCTTTCCTTTCCATTCACCATGGCGGCCTGAATAGGCCGGCTGGCGGGATGAGGGCATGGCCAGCATTACTGGAACAGCAGCGACTCGGCAAATGTTTCAACCTGCATCGCCATCTGCTCGAAACTGGTCATCTTTTCCTCAAACTCCAGCACCAGGTAGGGGATCTTCTCGGCGTTCAGCCGGTGTGCGAGAGCAAGCTGATCATCCAGGGCCGGTTCACAGAACTTTGCTGCCGTGATAATTGCCGCCTCGGCGCGCGCCTCCCGGATCATCTGCATCAGCATCTCTCCTTTGGGCTTACGGGCGTCGTACTGCACCGGACTCCACGCAGAGCGATCGACGTAGCTCTCTGCCAGCGCCCACACCGGGTCACCCTCCTCAGGTACATCCGCCAGAATCCAGCGCTGCCCAATAAGTAGGTCATCATCGACGATAAAGCAGGCATCCTCAATTGTCTCAATCATCTCCAGCGGCGGCTGCTCGCAGAACCCCCCCAGGAACACTACACGTGGCTTATCGCGCGGGTGCACGCGCCGTTCGGTCAGCAGATGCAGCGCTTCGCGCAGGATCACGTTGTGCTCCTCGCGGCGGAGACGTGTGCCCGCCCGGACGAGCAGATATGCCTCCACCGTGGAGAGGCGTGCGGGATCGTCGCGCTTGATGCCGTATAACTCGCGCTGCAACCGGCGATTCTCGTTGTACACATGCACGCTCGCCCTGATCGCCGCATCGCTGATCTCATGACCCACCTGAGTCGCAAGCTCACTGCGTAACCGCTGGTACTCGTCATACACATAGCGTTTGGTAGCCGGCGAATTGGCATTCTGCGGCAGCAGGAGGAGCTGCGACATCTGCCTGGGGAAGTTTCGCCCCCAGATGCCAGCCATATGCCTGGCAGCATCGCAGATCGGCTGCGCGAAAAAGCCCTTCATCCCACGGAGCGTCCCGTTGAGGCCCAGCTCGGTCGTGCTCCGGCAGATGGAACAGACAAAGGACCCGATACGTGCATCTGCCAGCCGCACTTCGATCTTATTGCCACCACCGTACAGGGCATGGGGTCGCAAGCCGGCGGCATGGACGATCTCTTCAGGAAAATAGACAGGAAAATACCCGATTACCTCCGGATACTCATCGTCTGGTACCTCGTTGCGCAGCGCCAATTCATGGCAGCGCTCCAATAGCGTCATAAGTGCGGCTTCAGCGTCGATTGCCATCGGGTCACTTCCTCACTCATCGCTCCAAACTGGTGGACGCTTCGCAAGAAACGCCTGGATACCCTCCCGAGCGTCCTGAGTGGCCAGCAAATCCTGAAGGTAAAGCTCCTCAAGCAGCGGCAGCGCCTCTGGCATCCCCCGATCAGCGCCGAGGAGCAGCGCCTTCTTGGCAAGGCGCAAGACCGGCGCGCTCAGTCCCCGGAACTGTGTGAGCCAGCGTTCTAGCACTGCCGACAACTCCGTATCTGGCACCACGGTGGTCACCAGGCCCAGTCGCGCCGCCTCGGCAGCAGCGATCACCTCGCCGCTTAATATCAGGTGCGCAGCCTGCTGATAGCCAATCAAGCGTGGCAACAACGCCGCTGCAAATGGCGGGAAGACTCCCAGCTTGATCTCCGGCTGGCCGAAGCGTGCCGATGCCGCCGCCAGCACCTGATCGCAGGCAATCACCAGTTCCATGCCACCGCCGAGCGCCGCCCCCTGCACCACGGCAATCGTCGGTATGGGCAACAGCCGCAGCCGCTGGCAGAGCTGGCCAAACTCACGAATCATCGGCTCAACGCGATCCGGTGCATGGTCACGCACATCCACTCCTGCACAGAAGGCTGTGCCACTCGCCGCCAGCACAAACGCCTTAAGCTTCGGCTGCGCCGCAACGCGCGCGAGCGCACCGGCCATCTCGCGGATCATGGCGATGGTTATGATGTTCAGTGGCGGTCGGTTGAGTTGCAGCCGGGCGACGTCTCCCGTGATGTCCAGTTGCATATCGGCAAACGATGGTGCCATATCGTAGCCTACCCTTCCATAACCACAACGGAACGAATACCCACACCACGCCGCAGCGTATCGAGTCCCTCGTTGATCTGCGCCAGCGGAAAACGTGCCGTCACCAGGGGGCTCACCTGAATGCGCCCGGTCCGCGCCAGCTCAATCACCCGTGGATAATCCACCGGGCGGCATCCAAGACTGCCGCGAACTTCCATCTCACGATACATCATGCGACCGGCGTTAAGCGTAATTTCACGGTCGCTATAGCCGACCACCACCAGCCGACCACCCGGATGCAGCATACCGAAGGCCTCCTGGATGGTACCAGGATTGCCAATGGCCTCGATAGCGATGTCCACCCCACCAGCCGTCAGCTTGCGGACGGCATATGCAACGCCATCGGGCTGCTCACGCGCGTTGAGCGTATAAGCAGCACCAAGCCGGCGTGCCCACTCCAGTTTCTCCGCAGCGATATCCACGGCGATGACCACGCCGCCAGCCAGATTGGCAAACTGCACGACATTCAGCCCGACCCCGCCGCAGCCATAGACCACCACCGTATCACCTGGCCGCACCTCAGCGCGATTCTTGACCGCATGATACGGCGTGGTGACCGCGTCAGCGATGATGCAGCCCTCCACCAGGGGAATCTCATCGGGCAGAATGAACACATCCTTTGCAGGCGCCTTCACGTATTCCGCATAGGCCCCATCGATGGTATTGCCAAACATTAGCATGCGCTGGCAGATATTCTCACGCCCGTAGCGGCAAGCCGGGCACTGCCCGCAGGTAAGGATGGCCGGCAGCAGTACCCGGTCGCCCTCCTTGATGTCCTCCACCCCGGCACCAGTCAGCGCCACTACGCCGGCCGCCTCGTGTCCCAGGATCAAGGGTGGCGCCTTCACGGTTGGCACTCCGTGGTCAAGATAATGCAGATCGGTATGGCACAGGCCGCAGGCCGCCACCTTGACCAGTATCTCACCCGCACCCACCTCCGGTTGGGGTACATCCTCCACCGACAGAGGAATATTCGGGCCATAAAATAGCGCAGCACGCATGAGCTCCTCCATTCCGCAACGATTTCGCACCATCTGTCGGAACAACCCCTGTTGAACTACAGTGCCGGATCGCATCGGGGGAGATCGCCGGCAGGCTGCCAGGGCGCTCGCTCCGACAGCAGGCCACTATGCGCCTCCGCAGTTCAATCGATAGTCCTTGACAGCGCCGCCCCGCAGACACCACAGAAGGCGAATTGCTCGGGTATCCCGCTGGCGCCACAGGATAGGCATTGCTGGGTATAGGGTCCCCAGCGGAACTCGCTCGATTTGCCGCTCGCTGCCAGTAGTCGCACGCCCAGATGGTCCGGCCGGCGCTTGTCCACGAACGCCTTCATTCCCTCATAAGGCTCCAGCGCCATGTAATGCAGCGTGAGCCAATCGCGGGCATGACCGATGGTCTGATGCCAGGCGAAATCTTTCCAGAAATTCGTCTGCTGCCTGGTGTAGCGCAGACACTCGGGAAACTTATCCACCAGCTTTGCCGCCATTGTCGCAACCGCATTATCCAGCTCGGCGTAGGGAACCACCTGATTGATCAGCCCCCATTCCAGTGCCCTGGCAGCATCCACCCATTCACACAGCCAGAGGATCTCGCGTGCCCGGCGGTCACCGACTATTAATGGCAGCCACTGCGTCGCGCCGCCTGCCGCAACACTCCCCACCTCGGTGCCCACCTGGCGAATCCGCACATGGTCGGCAGCAATAGCCAGATCACAGGCCATATTGAACTCATTGCCGCCGCCAACCACCATCCCATTGAGGCGCGCAATTGTTGGCTTACCGATGTTGCGCAGGGCATCGTGGCACTCTATGAAGAGCCCCATCCACTTCCAGTAGTCGCGTGGGCGCTTTGTGTACTCAGCAGCGTACTCCTTCACATCGCCACCGGTGCAGAACGCTTTATCCCCAGCACCGGTCAGCACCACCACGGCGATATGATCATCCCAGGAGGCATCGCGGAACGCCTGGGTCATCTCTTGCAACGTATGCCAGGTATAGGCATTGTAGCTCTCCGGGCGGTTAATCGTGACTGTCGCCACCCAGTCGCGTTTGGTATAAATGATCTCCGTAAAAGCAAAGCTCTCCGGGCTTCTCCCGCTGAAATTCGGCATGACATCTCTCCTTCAGGTCTACCCCCCAACGCGCGGCCGGGTATAAATCGTGCGCGCATGGGACGTGACAAAGCAGCTCTTGCAGATCTGCTTGTCCACGATCTCCTCTTCGTCAAAAGCAACCGGCTCTAACAGGACCTCATAACCGAGCTGGCGATAAAGCTCGACCGCCTCCGTCAGCCGTCGTGCAACTGCAGTGAATCGTCGCGTCCACCCCTCCGCCTGCAGTCGCTCGCGGCGTGCTGGCGTTACATTGCTACCCATGACCGCTCGCCCTCCATTGCTGCTTCACGATCGGCTTGCTGAATGCGCTGCTCCAGCGGGACCACTGGCGCTAATGAGAAACCCAACGCATGAAAAGCTTTAAGCAGATCCCAGTTGTCCTCCTTTACCAGTGTATAGACCGACGTAGCTCCAAGACCAGCGCTCCAGCCGATGAAGGACCCGATCAACTGCTGGCCGATGCCCCGGCGCTGATAGTGTGGATGGACCGCAATCGAATCCACAATAGTTGCGACCTGTGCCAATCCAAACTCGCCCTGAGCCAGGGTCCCCATCACAAAGCCAATGATTGTCTCGCGATATTCCGCCACCAGAAAGATCGGCCTCGTGCCCGCATGCGGACAATTCAGCATCGCCAATCGGCGCTCGAAGTACGTGGACCGTTCCTGGCCAAAGACACGCGCATCCAGATCGATCACCGCCGCCAGGTCCGCGCGCTGCATGGCACGAATGGTTACCTCGCGGCAGTTAAAGTCCGGGGCAATCTCACGCGCATCCGTCATCGATCCTGCTCCTCCCTGCACCAGAGACTTCGCCCTGATTCTATTGCCGATGATGCCACAGCTCTATGTAGATAAATCGCGCAGCATTGTTTAGCTTTTGTAAAGTTCGTCTCATCTAGCCAGAGGCCGGTAATATGCCAGCCATCAATGCCCATCCCCGACTAACTGCCTCCCGGTTCACGCGGCCAAACCCTTCAGGCGAGCGCGCCTCTGCGGTGCGCTCCAGCACCACCAGGGGAATACGGGCAATGAGCCGGCCCAATGCCCCAACCGCAATCATATTGGCTGCGATCTTCTCACGCAGTTCGTCGCGCGCGATCTGCTCAAAAGGCAGGGCGATAACGCCGGAAATCGCGCGATCAGGGTGTACCCGTTGCCCATCGATGACGACCAGGGGACCTTCCCGGGAAGCCCCACAGCGGTCCGTGCCGCTCATACTGCTGTCACTACCTGCACGACGCACCTTCTGCTCTCCCTCAGGGAGAACGGGGCGGGAGATGCAGTCCGCAAAGCGGTGCCATGCCTTCTGATTAAGCACCAGGAGAATGGTCGGGTGCTCAACACGCGGGTTAGCAATGGGGCCATCAGCAATCACGACATCGGCGTGGCTGGCGCCACCACGCGCCTCGGGGCCATACGCCTGGGTCAGAGCCGCCTCGTAGCCTCCCGCCAGTGCGCTTTGTGCCAGCACCACCGCCGCCAGCCCCAATCCCTGGCCGCCCGCACCCGCCAGGCGAATCTCAACCCGCCACATGGTTGCTCTCCCCTTGCCGATCGACCAGACCGAGCTGCTCCTCAAGCGTCGGGCGCCGGCACCGATGCAACACCCCCATCGGCTGTGCATCGCGAACCGGCCAGCTCTCCGTCGGATGCAGCGTGCGCCGCGCCAGCAGATCCTGGGCAACATCCTGCTCCGCCCGACCATGACTGAACAGCAGATCCGATCCGGTCCCCAGCGCGTTCTTGCGGGCAAAATATTCCGTACAGTCAGTCATCACATCGACCAGGGAAAAGCCCACGTGACTGATGGCCTGGTCCAGTACATCCTCCAGCAGGTCTGGGCGAAAGGTCTGCGCTCGCGCCACAAATGTTGCTCCCGCTGCCTCGGCCAGCCGTGCCACATCAAGGGCTGGCTCCGCATTGCCATAGGGCGTAGTGGTAGTGAACGCCTGAGCAACCGTAGTTGGCGCAGACTGTCCCCCCGTCATACCGTATGTTTCATTGTTGAACAGAATGCACGTCAGATCGATATTACGGCGGGCGGCGTGGATGAGATGATTGCCCCCGATCGCCAGACCGTCGCCGTCCCCTGTGACGACAATGACCGTCAGATCCGGGCGCGCCAGTTTCAAGCCGGTGGCGAACGTCAGCGCCCGGCCATGTGTCGTGTGCAGGGTGCAGGCATCAATATAGCCGATAATCCGGCTGGAGCAGCCGATACCGGCAACCAGTGCCACCTGATCGAGATTGGGGAAACGCCGGGCCAGCACACGGAGCATGGCCCCCATGACGATCCCATGCCCGCAGCCAGGACACAGGATGTGCGGCATCATGTCGAGCCGCAACAGTTGCTTGACCGATATCATGACACTCTTACTCCTTGCTGCGCACGGCACAACGACCACGCCTGCTCCACGAGCTCGTTCTCGGTGATCATCTCCCCGCCTGTCTTCAGGCAACGAGCGACCGGAACATCATGGCCTACCGTATGCTCAACCGGGTACACCCACTGGCCACGATTCATCTCCGCCACCACGACCAGTTGTGCCTGCCGTGTAGCCGCCCGCACTGCCGCCGCGGGAAATGGCCAGAGTGCCCGTGGCCGCAAAAGCCCGGCCGGCACACCCATGGCGCGCAGGTGGTCCACTGCCTGTCGCGCCATGCGCGCCGTGATCCCATAGGCAACATAGACCACCTCAGCATCTTCCACTTGATAGCGCTCCGGCGGCACCCAATCGCTGACCGCCGCAACCTTGCGCTCCAGGCGTTCCAGAAGCCGGCTGACCACCACCGGGTCCGTTGTCGGGTAGCCGCGCTCATCGTGCATCAGCCCGGTCACGTGAAACCGATAGCCCGCGCCGAAATCGGGAAGCACTGCAACGCCTTCGCTATTCGGCTGATAGGGCCGAAAATCCGGACCGGGCCGCTGGTCGGGCTGCGGCCGCTGCCAGAGATCGGACGGCGATGGCTCGATCAGTCGCACACCCTCGCGCATATGGCCGATCACCTCGTCGTAGAGCAAGACCACCGGCGTGCGCAGGCGCTCAGCCAGATTAAAACTGACAATGGTCAGCTCATAGACCTCAGCGACCGAGGCCGGAGCCAGCGCTACCACCGCGCGATCGCCATGCGATCCCCAGCGCGCCTGCATGACATCCCCCTGTGCCGGAGCCGTGGGCACGCCGGTGCCTGGCCCCACCCGCATTACATCCACCACCACGCAGGGGATCTCTGCCAGGGAAGCATAGCCCAGATGCTCCTGCATCAAGGAAAATCCTGGCCCCGAGGTCGCTGTCATCGCCTTCTTGCCTCCCAGCGCGGCTCCCAGCACAGCTCCCAGGGAGGCCATCTCATCTTCCATCTGGATAAACACGCCACCCACTCCAGGCAACCACCGCGCCATATACTCAGCGATCTCAGACGACGGGGAAATGGGATAGCCTCCGTAAAAACGGCACCCGGCCGCCAGCGCTCCCAGCGCACAGGCTTCGTTGCCCTGCAAAAGCCGTCTATCTGCCATGATCTTTAAACCTCTTTCCCTCCAGGTGGCACAGCGTTCGTGCCCTGACCATACATGGCCAGGATTGCCGCTCCATTTATGGCTGAACGAGCCGACCGGTGGCCGTCACCTCGATGGCCAGGTCCGGGCACAGCTTCACGCACAACTGGCACCCTGTACAGCGCTCCGGGTGAGCAGCTACCGCGATATCCCGCTCATCCAGCATAAAGCAGCGCTCCGGGCAGACATCCAGGCAAATTCCGCACCCCTTGCACCAGGACGGTTCAACCTGAATCACATAGTGCGCCCATAGCTCTGGCGGCCGGACCGTTGCCCGTGGACGCGGCCGCGCCGCCGGCTGCCACTGCCGACCCAGATCGAAAGCTCGCAGGTTGATCTCCACTGCTTTCGCCGGCACCCAGCGCGCGATGGCCATCTGCCACGTCTCAACCGGAAACCCCATCCGGCATGAGAGCGCCCCCAGCAGCACAACTCCCTGCGCACGCCCATCGCCCGCCTCTTTCGCCAGCGCGAATGCGTCGATCACCACCAGTTGCGGATGCTCGATCTCCTCCAGTGGATAGGCAAACTGCCCATGCAGATGGTCGCGCAGCGCTGCGGGCGGGATGATCTGCTCCCGGCTCGCATACGCCATCCCATCCGCGCGCAGGTAGCCGAGCCAGCGCAACGCCTCTGCCCACTCAAAGGCCACGACATAGTCCGCCTGCCCTTGCTCAATCAAAACGGAGTGGATCTCCGGGCCAAAGCGCACCTGGCTGGTCACCACGCCGCCCCGTTGCGACATCCCATGCACCTCTGCCTTCTTGACATCAAGGCCATTCAGCAAACACACCTCAGCAACAATATTGCTGGCCAGGATGACCCCCTGCCCGCCTACCCCGGCGATAATGAGATTACCTTTCTGCTCAGCCAGCGCTTGCATATGCTCACTCCCCTGCAAATGACCTTCTGATCCTGTCGCCGTGCCCTGCTATGGTGAACGCTCCTTCCGCTGCGCGCCCCGCCCGCTATGGTGCTACTTCCCTTCGGGTGCCATCGCCGGCAGGAGCCCACTTTTAACCGCCTGACCCCATAGTCGCGGCCAGATCTACGGCATGAATGGCACTCTGCGGACACATCTGTGCACAGACCGTGCAGCCAGTGCAGAGTGTCGAGTCGATGCGCACCACCCGTCGCTCTGCCGGACTCTCGGTATCCCACACAATGGCCGGGCAGCCCAGATTCATGCATAACTGGCAACCGTCACAGCGCGTCGCCTCGACTCTGTAGAGGCGACCCCGGCTCTTCACCGGTGCCTCCACACATGGCCGATTGGTAATAACTACCGACACCCCGCGCGATCGTGTGGCCAGGAGCAGCGCACGATGCGTCGCGCCAAGATCGTACGGGTCCACGACAACCACTGAATCCACCCCGATAGCCCGGCACAGCTCCGGAATGTTCACCCGTGGCGCCGGCTCGCCGCGAATCGTCGCACCGCTGGCTGGATGCGGCTGACCACCGGTCATGGCCGTCGTGCCATTGTCCAGGATCACCACCGTAATGTCGACTCTGCTGTACACGGCATCGACCAGCGCGGGCAGCCCGCTATGCAGAAAAGTCGAATCCCCAATGGTTGCTACAATGGGCCGGGTATGCGGCCCGGCCTTCGCCAGCCCGATAGCCATTCCAATGCTTGAACCCATCGCCAGGCAGCTATCCATCGCCCGCAGCGGCTCACCCGCAGCCAGCGTATAGCACCCGATATCCCCCATGACGATGGCATCCAGCTCGCGCAACACCAGATAGGGCGTGGCATGCGGGCATCCTGCACACAGCACCGGCGGGCGCACTACCGTCGCTGGCAGATCTCGTCTCCGGACCCCCTCATGCTGCGCCGGTCCTGACAGGGAAGGAAAAGACGGAGCCGCCGGCGCGGGTGGCAAGACTCCCGCTGCCTGAAATCCCCTGCGCACCACCTCTGGCGACAATTCGCCAACTCGCGGAAACCAGCGCTTGCCCTCCACCGCCAGCCCCAGACGCAGAGCCTCTTCCTCGAGATACGGCTCCAACTCCTCCACCACAAACAGGCGTTTAACCTTCGCAGCGAATTCGCGCATCTTCTGTTGCGGCAGCGGAAAGCTGATACCTAACTTCAACGTGCTGGCATCCGGGAGCACCTCGCGCACATAGTGATAGCTGACACCACTGGTGATCACGCCGATGGCGGGCGACCGCATCTCCTCCCGATTGAACGGATGGGTCTCCACCCAGGACGCTAGGCGCTCCAGGCGCTGCACATGCGCCAGGCGCCGCCGGCGCGCATTGGCAGGCAGCATCACATACTTTTCTGGCTGCCGCTGAAAGCGACGCGGCACCACTGTATCCCTGGGCGCCACAATCGTACGTGAGCGCGAATGCGCGATGCGCGTGGTGGTACGCAGCAGGCAAGGGGTATCCCACTCCTCGCTCACCTGCAATGCCGCGCGTGTAAATTCGTAGGCTTCCTGGCTATTGGCAGGCTCAAAGAGCGGCACGCCCGCTGTACGCGCCAGATAGCGGTTGTCCTGTTCATTTTGCGAGCTATGCATTCCCGGATCATCGGCGCTCAGCACCACCAGTCCCCCATTCACGCCGACAAATGCGCTGGTCATCCAGCTATCCATCGCGACATTGAGACCTACATGCTTCATGGTCACTAGCACCCTCGCCCCACCCAGCGCTGCGCCGATCCCCACATCCAGTGCCACCTTCTCATTGGTGGACCACTCCACATAGACGTCTGCAGGCGCGATGCGTGCCAGATACTCCAGGACCTCCGTACTTGGCGTCCCCGGATAGCCGGTAGCTACATGAACCCCGGCATGGTACGCCCCCAGCGCTATTGCCTCATTGCCCAGCAAAAGCTGCACATCGCGCACGGTCTCTCCAGCCATGGGACTCGCTCCTTTTATATCTCAATATGCCAGAAGGATAGCCTCGCCCGGTTCGCTCTGTCAGCGATGCCCGCCGCATGCATGCGGCGGGATACCGCTTCATAGCGGCTGCCTCTTTGTCGCTCCTGTCGGGGATGATGCCATAGCTTTGTATCGATCGATCGCGGGCAATTGTGTGTTTTTCGTAAAGTTGTCCTTGACAGCTCACCGCAGACCCTTTATACTGAGGGGCAGAATACACCGGCAGGGACCAGTACATAGAGGGCAGTCACGTAGCGCAATCTTTCGTCCACCAGGCCAGGCATGCTCAGAGCAGCACGAGCAGAAGGCGGATCCAGCTATGTCGACGCCACCCGGCAGCTCACTCCCTCTCATTCTGGTGGCTCATCGCCTGCGCGATACCGTTGAGTTGATCAAAGCCTTGCTGGAGGATGAAGGCTTTACCGTTCTGTGCGCCTATAATGGCCGTGCCGCTCTCCAATACACGCGCCAGCACCATCCTGCACTCCTGTTACTCGATCAGGCACTGCCGCTGCTGGATGGCCTGCAGCTATGCCGTACGCTGCGGCAAGAAGAGCAGAGCCCGGCCATCTTTGTGCTCAGCGACCGCCCTGACGAGCTTGGCAGGCTGCTCGCGTTTGCCGCCGGCGCTGACGACTGCGTCACGCTTCCCTTCCCGCCTCGTGAGCTGCTCGCCCGCGTCAAAGCCATCCTGCGGCGCACGCCGCAACCAACCGCCAGCAATCGGCGGGTGCTCCATTGCGGCCAGCTTGAGCTCGATCTGGACCAGCACCAAGCACGTATCGCCGGCCAGGTCATCCCCCTCACCAGCCTGGAGTACGAGCTGCTCTCCACGCTCCTGCGCCATCCGGGCCGCGCCTTCTCGCGCGAGCAACTGCTGGAACTGCTGCCCGGCTTCCAGCGCAGTACTCCGCTGGATCGCGCGGTGGACATTCACATTAGCAACCTGCGTCGCAAGCTGCGTCAGGCCGGGGGCAATGACGCGGTATCCATTGAAACGGTACGCGGGGTGGGCTACCGGCTCAACATGCCCGCGACGCAGACAGCCCAGGAAGCGCCCGCAGTCGACACCAGCCAGGGGCAACTCGCTCTGGCTGCCTTCGAGCGCGCCCCCGTGCCGCTCCTGGTGCTCGCCCCCGATCGCACGGTGATCCTCTATAACGAGGCTGCCCGGCGCCTCTGTGGCTGGTCCGCCGAACAGGTAGTTGGCCAGACCAGGTGCTATAGCCTCCTCCTCTGCCATCGTCCCGATGGCACCATGCTCTGCCATGAGGACTGTATCCTGCACCAGGTGCAGCTCAACCGCCTCGCCGATCAGACGGCCCAATACACCATCACCCTCAAAGACGGCCGTGAAATACCTGTTGTGGCGCATTACAGCAGCCTCGGCGAACCCGGAGCGGGCTACACGCTGCTGACCCTCGATCCCGACTTCACCCGCACACAGCTCCCCTGACCGCAAAATGCCTGCACCGGTGTGATCGCGCGTGGGGAGCACATCCAGTGCTTCGCGCAGCAATGGGCCTGGCACGCCGCTCGGCCATAGTGACCAATGATCGGCCAGCCGATCGCTTTTCCTGGTGGTTGCACGAGCCGGGGCACCAGCGCCTTCCAGAATGTCCTGGAATGGCGATCGGTATGAAGCGAGATCGGTGCGACTGGCAGCATAAAATGACCGCCTGGCCAACACATCCTTTTTGGGCAATTTTCTCAATACGTTTTCAGGTGCGCCCCGCTCCTGTTGTTGTTCCTTACGGCCTGGCTCTTCAAGGGAAGATGCCGCAAGGTGCTGGCATGCCCGGTACATGACCGGCTCAAGGCCATCATCGAAGAGGTTGCCAGGGAACATGAGCGGCAACACATCCTGATTCTATGAGGAGGAGCCAGATGCCCAACGTACAATGGGCGCTTCGACCATGGAGCCAGATCCATAACGAGAGCGCCCCCACCATCGTGATCACCATCTACCCGGAGCAGATCCGGGGCAGCCGGAGCCCGCTTGGCCCGGTGCTCCAGCTGGTCTACACGTTTTCTTCTGCGCCACCGTCGTTTGACCAGCTCAGCCTGCTCGCCTTGGAAGGGTGATCCACCCTTCCGAGCAGCTATGGGCAACTGCCGCCATCCGGGTTGCCCATTCCCCTGCGGACCGTCCAGGCGCAGGCACCCTATTTCCTCCCGGTCCCTCTGACCGATGCCCAGATCGCGGCCATCGAGGAGGAGCGCCAGGACGGCCCGGTCACGCTCTACGTCTGGCTCAGTGGCCTAGCGAGTCAGTCGGCCATCGTGCAGCCGATCCAGAACAACACCACTGCCCAATCGCTCACCATCCACCGCGAGCACTGGCTGACGGTCCTGGAGCAATGCGGATTCGGCAGGCGCCGGCTGGTCGAGCTGCCGGATCCGAGACTGCCGCGGAATGTGCAAGAATGGCAGGAGTGCGTCCGCCAGCTGGAGCAGGCGACGCAGCACTACCGGCAGGGCGAGTACGAGGCGGCGCTCACCAGTTGCCGGAAAATCGTGGAAGGGATTCCGACCGTGCTCTGCACGGCCTGGGGATTGCCACCGTAAGATAAAAAGTCGTTCGCTAGCTGGCTGGAAGAGCTAGAGAATCGGCTCAAACAGGCATGGCCGTCAGACGACCGGTCGCCGGCTATGCTCCGCACCCTGCTCAGCGGCGCCTGGACGTGGCTGGCCCCCGCGCCGCACTATGGCACCGGCATCCCCCAGCGGCAGACCGTCACCTTCGCCCTGGGACTCTGTACGGACCTGTTGCAGTTCGCCAGCCAGGTGCTGCAGGCGCATCCGGACCCGATCCCGCCGTCAGCGCGCAACTCTCCTGCTGGCGGCTAGAGGAGCCGGGCCAGGGTAGCGCGATCCACCCGCCGGATCAGGAAGCGCCACTGGTCGCTGAGCGCGCGCCAGGCGGCGCTGCACGCCGCCTGGCGGGAAGCCACGCCGGGCACGCCGTCGTCATCGGGCAGGTAGCCTCCGGTAGGCCCGCAGCGCGCCCCTGATAGGCGCGCAGGCAGACCCCAGCGTGTGCCAGTCCGCGACTGGCGGCGGCTGGAGCAGGTACCAGAGGTAGATGCAGCCGGGACCGGCGGCGGGCAGCAGCAGGAGAGCAGCGTTCAGCCAGAGGCTGGCGTCGGGCGGTAGCGCCTGGCGGCAGAGCGCGAACCGGCCCGTCGGCGTCTGGTAGGCATCCCGCAGGCCGCGCTTCCAGGAGCGCTAGGCGGTTTTGTAGGAGATACCAGCATGCCGAGTATACTCGCTGAGTCTCATGTCGCTATGATACCATGTTTGCTCTGATTGTCCAGGATCAGCCAGAGAAAACGCCCCCTGCCGTCTGAGTGCGGGCGGCGCTAGCGCTGACGATGAGCAGCCGCGGCAGCTGCGTGCGGCCATCGACCGCCCAGCGCCGGCTGCGCACGTAGGTGCGGTAGGCCTCCAGTTTGGCCGCCAGTCGCCCGGGCGACACGGTGGCGCGGTCCCACTCCAGCCACCAGTCCACCCGCTGCGGGCCGGCCTGACAGGCGCCGGCGGCGTGAGGGTGCAAATGGTGCCAGCGCTCCTCCTGATAGCGCCGCTCCGCTGCGCTCCCGGTAGCCCACCAGCAGACCTGCCAGGCTGGCCCGGCGGCCCGGACCGCCCAGTGCAGGGCGGCGATGAACCCGTAGATGCCCGCGGTATGCTCTAGGCAGCGGGCCAGCGCTGGCATCCCTCGGGGCAGGCGCTATAGCGTGCCATTAATCCTGACCCTGGCTGGCACGCCTGCGCCGGTTTGCGTTCTTCCCGCACCACAAAGAAGAGCAGGACCGCAACCAATCCTGGTAGACCGGCCAGCAGCAGCGCCGGGCGAATGCCCAGGGCAATCAGTAGCCCAGAAGCTAAGAACGGCCCCCTAATTGCGCCCAGCGAGTCCATCGCTCGCTCAAAGCCAAAGGCGCGGCCATACACGGTGGAGGCGACTTGATCGGCCAGCAAGATATCCCGAATGGGGGAACAGAATCCGCGCCCCATCCAGGCCAGCGCGCAAGACCAGCACCAGGGGCCACGTCCGGACCAGGCCAATCAGGGCCATCTCTAAGACAGTGACGAGATAGCCGCCTGCGCCTAAGACCCGCCGCCCACGGAGGGAGGACGCGGCAGCATCGGCGGCGCAGCCGTCCCAGGACCTGAACAGGGCGCTGGCCCCATCAGCAATGCCTTTAATGAGGCCCAGGGCCAGAGCAGGCGCCCCCCAACGTCTCGGCCAGGAACGCAGGCAAGAGCACGGTGGTAACCTCATGGCCCAGATCAGAGAAAAAGCTGGCAAACCCAATCGCCAGCACCCCACCGGTCAGCCAGACCCAGCGTGAGCCGAGCCTGAAGGGACGTTCACTCATGCCCGCCTTCCGTTCAAACCCACCCGCTGCCGCAGCACACTTTGATCAGTAGTATGCTATGGTTCTGTGCCTGGTCGCCGCCGATGAATGGCCTCCCAGATGCGCTGGGGATAGAGGGGCATATCGAGGTGGGTGATGCCCAGGGGGGCGAGGGCGTCAAGGACGGCATTGACGATAGCCGGAGGGGCACCGGTAGTGCCTGCTTCGCCTACGCCCTTAGCTCCCAACGGATTGCGCGGGCTGGGCGTCTCGGTGCGGTCCAGAGTGAAAGGAACGAGATCGGCGGCAATGGGCAGAGCATAATCCATGAGCGTGGCACTGAGCAATTGACCATGGTTATCGTAGACGACGCGCTCGGTCAGCGCCTGACTGATGCCCTGAACGATGCCACCATGGAGCTGTCCGTCAACCAGCTCCGGGACAATGACCCGGCCACAATCATCAACCGCAATATAGCGCAAGAGCTTGACCTCACCGGTCTCGGGATGCACTTCAACAACGGCAATATGAGTGCCAAAGGGGAAGGCCAGATCGGCGGGATCAGGATCGAAGCTGCGCGTTGCGGCCAGGCCCGGACCATCAGGACCTTCCAGGGCGGCAGCGCGGGCAGCCAGATCGGCCAGGGTGATGCGGCGACTGGGCATACCGCGTACGAATACCGCGCCATCGGTGCAGACCAGGTCAACCGGGGCTGCTTCGAGGACGTCAGCCGCGAGCTGGAGAGCACGCTCCTTAACCGCACGGGCAGCCAGTAACACGGCAGAGCCACCAACCGCAACGGCCCGGCTGGCAAAGGTGCCGGCGCTAAAAGTGCCATCGGCAGTATCACCGCTATGGGTGCGAATGCGCTCAATGGGCACGCCCAGTTCAGCAGATACGATCCGGGCAAAGGCCGTGCGATGCCCCTGGCCATTGGCGGCCAGGCCCCAGGTGACCTGGACCGTGCCATCGGTCTCTATGGAGACACGGGCGCTCTCTGCGGCGCCAAAGGGGCGGGCTGAGGTGGCACCAAGCTCGACATAGCAGGAGAGGCCAATGCCGATAAATCGGCCCTGAGCGCGCAGGCGCTGCTGCTCCGCACGCAGCGCGGGATAGTTCAGGAGCTCCAGAGCGCGGTCGAGCGCAGCAGCGTAGTTGCCACTATCGTAGATGACGCCACAGGGTGAATGGTATGGGAAGGCATCAGGCGGGATAAAATTGCGGCGGCGCACCTCCACCGGATCAAGACCGGTCTCGCGGGCGACGGCATCCATCACACGCTCGATGACATACGCAGCCTCCGGGCGGCCGGCGCCACGATAGGCACCCCGCATGACCGTGTTCGTGAGCACACCGCGCGTCTGGATATCCACTGCACCGATTCGGTAGGCACCGGCGAGCATGGCCGTCGTGCGCTGTGGTCCTAACGGGCCGGTCCAGTGAACATAGGCGCCAAGGTCGGAGATAATGGTGCAGCGCAGGGCGAGCACCATGCCATCGCGCCGGGCAGCGACCTCGACGAGATCGATCTGGCCGCGTCCGTGAATCATGGCCTGGAGATTTTCAGAGCGGCTCTCGATCCACTTGACGGGTCGCCCCAGCCGACGAGCCAGATAGATGACCACGGCATCCTCGCCATAGATGCTGGTCTTCGCCCCGAAGGCCCCGCCAACATCAGGGGTAATCACCCGGATGGCCGCCGGGTCGAGCTGGAAAAGCGTGGCCAGAGTGCGCTGAAAGAGATAAGGGGCCTGGTTGCTGATCCAGACCGTGAGGGTTCTCCCGTCATCCTGGTGGTGAGACCAGTCCCACTGGGCAACAATGCCACGGCCCTCCATCGGAACGGCAGCCAGACGGGGCTGCTCCAGGCGCAGGCGCAAGACAAAGTCGGCGGCAGCAAAGGCAGCATCCACATCGCCGGAAAGTTGCCTGGCAGTATAGGCGAGGTTGCCCGGCACGTTTTCATGAACCAGTGGAGCACCATCAGCCAGCGCGGCCTCGGGATCCGTGACGGCGGGCAGCGGCTCATATTCGACGTGGATGGCATCCAGGGCATCCACTGCCAGATAGGGGTCGGTAGCTGCGATGGCGGCAATCGGCTCGCCAACATAGCGGACGACATCGGCGGCCAGGCAGGGCTGCGCCGGGGTGATGAGGCCAGGGCGCTCGGCGGGCGGTGTCAGCAAGGGTAACTCGTCGCGCAGGTCAGCGCCACTGATGGCGATCAGCACACCCGGCCGGGCACGGGCGGCATCCAGCTCGATGCGTCGCAGGCGAGCATGACCATACGGGCTGCGCAAGAAGGCCACATGCGCGACATCTGCAGGCGCCAGGTCACCAATATACTGGCCAGCGCCGGTGATCAGAGGCAGGTCTTCAAGGCGACGAACAGCAGTCACAGGTTCCTCCTTTGCAAACCGATTGGCACCACAACGGGCCTGGAGGTTGACGTCCTTGTTTCCTCAGTGTAGCATCGCTGACGGCTGAAGGGAATAGCACTCATGCGGAGCGCACCATGCGGCTGGTGGCAGGTGCGAGTAGCGTACGCAAAATCGCCTTCTGGACATGGAGACGATTTTCGGCCTGGATCAGGACACGCGAGTGCGGGCCATCGAGGACATCGTCAGTGATCTCCTCGCCGCGGTGTGCTGGCAGCGGGTGCATCACAATGGCATCAGGGCTGGCCAGGGAGAGAAGATGAGTATCCAGGCGATAGGGGAGGAAGATGGCACGACGGCGTGCGGCCTCATGCTCCTGGCCCATGCTGGCCCAGACATCCGTGTAGAGGACGTCAGCACCACATGCTGCTTCCTCTGGATCGTGCAGGATAGTAAGGGTAGCGCCAGTCTGGAGCGCCTCTTTCTGGGCAGCCGCGATGATCGCAGCGTGCGGCTCGAAGCCAGCAGGAGTGGCAAGGCGTACGTGCATGCCAGCTTTGACAGCTGCCTGGATTAAGGAGTGGGCAACGTTGTTGCCATCACCAAAATACGCGAGCACCTGACCGGCAGTCTTGCCACGCTGTTCGGCGATGGTGAACACGTCGGTCAGGCCCTGGCAGGGATGGTGGGTATCTGTCAGGCCATTAATGACCGGGACAGTGGCATAGCGGGCAAACTCTTCGAGCACAGCATGGCTGAAGGTGCGGATCACCATGCCATGAACGTATGCGCTGAGCACCCGTGCAACATCGGCGATCGCTTCACGCTGGCCCAGACCAACCTCCTGTGGTGAGAGATAGAGACAGTGTCCACCCAGCTCCTGCATGGCGATATCAAACGAGACGCGGGTGCGCAGGGAGGGCTTCTCGAAGAGGAGGGCAATGGTACAACCGGCAAGTGCTGAATCGCTGGCGTCCCGACCAGGGGCCAGCCGATGTGTTTTGCGCTTCTGCTTCAGCAGACGTGCCTGGGCAAAGAGGCTGTTCATTTCGGCTGTGGTTATCTCATCGAGCGTCAGAAGATGTTGCATGGCATCATATCCTTTCTTTATCCCGATGCACGATCACCCAAGCGGCTGAATCTGGGCCTGGGTGCGAATGGGCAGACCCCAGATCTTGATAAAACCGGCCGCGGCATGATGGTCGAAAGTGTCGCCGCGATCGTAGGTGGCCAGCGCATGGCTGTAGAGCGAGTGCGGTGATTGGCGACCGGCGACCTGACAGACACCCTGGTGCAGTCTGATGCGCACGGTGCCGCTCACGAAGCGCTGGGTACTCTGGACATAGGCGGCCAGGTCCTGGCGCAGCCCACTGAACCAGAGGCCGTTATAGATCAGGCGAGCATATTCACCGGCGACAAGCTCTTTGAAGCGGGCCTGGTCGCGGCTGAGGGTGAGCGCTTCGAGGGCGCGGTGGGCGGTGTGCAGGACGACAGCGGCAGGGGCTTCATAGACTTCACGCGATTTGATGCCGATCAGCCGGTTCTCCACATGATCGATGCGGCCAATGCCGTGGGCGCCAGCCAGGGCATTGAGCCGCTCGATGAGGGCCACGCCATCGAGCGGCTCGCCATCCAGAGCAACGGGTATGCCACGCTCGAAGGCGATCTCCACATAGGTCGGATCGGTCGGGCGTCGGTCTGGGGGCGCGGTCCAGGCAAAGACCTCCTCCGGTGGCTCAGCCCAGGGATCTTCAAGGATGCCACACTCAACGCTGCGGCCCCAGAGGTTCTGGTCGACGCTGTACGGGCTGGCCGACGTGACCGGCACGGGAATGCCACGCTCAGCAGCGAAGGCGATCTCGGCGTCACGGGTCATACTCCATTCACGGACCGGGGCAATAACGTGCAGGTCAGGGGCAAGGGCAGCAACGGAGACATCGAAGCGCACCTGGTCGTTGCCCTTACCAGTACAGCCATGAGCAACGGCAGTGGCACCTTCCTGGCGCGCGACCTCCACGAGCAACTGAGCGATCAGTGGGCGGGCCAGCGCAGTGGCCAGCGGATATTCCCCCTCGTAGACTGCGCCAGCGGCCAGGGCAGGCCAGACGAAGGATTGGACAAAGTCAGCACGGGCGTCGATGACCAGCGCTTTCAGGGCACCGATCTGGCGGGCACGGGCGGCGACCGCATCAAGATCACGTTCATTGCCAACACTGGCAGTCAGCGTGATAACCTCAGCGTCATAGTGTTCCTGAAGCCAGGGGATAGAGACCGATGTATCAAGCCCACCGGAATAGGCGAGCACGACCTTTTGCATATGGTAGCTCCTTTCAAGCAATCGGAAAACAGGTTACACCTGCCCCTGCCTAAGCCGGCATCTGGAGCAGAGCAGTGATAGCAGCAGAGAAACGTCTCTCGCGTTCACGCCAGCGATTGGTGGCGGCGGCCAGACGCGCACGCAGGGCGGGAAGGCCCAGGTTGCCAGGGGCACCAGGGTAATGGCGCTGGCGCAGGAGCTCAACGATGGCGGCACGGGCCTCGCTCTCACCTGTCCCGCCAGCGGATGAAGCGACAGCCGGCTGGGTAGCAAGTGCAGTGGCAATGCGACGATAAGCATCGCGGAAGGGAATGCCCTCACGGACAAGCGCATAGGCATGGTCGGTGGCAAAAAGATCGGGCGAGCATGCAGCGATGAGGCGCGCCTCGTCAACCTCCAGCTTTGCGATGACCTGACCGGTGATCGCCAGGCTCTCCGTCGTCAGATCGAGCGTCTGCATGAAGGGGCCTTTGGTTTCCTGGGCATCCATGTTGTAGCCGGAGGGCAGGCCGGCGACGATATCCAGAATCTGTTGCTGGAGCGCCAGTACCGTCCGGGTGCGGGCGCGCACCAGCTCCATAATGCCCAGGTTGCGCTTCTGGGGCATGATGCTGCTGCCGCTACAGAACTCCGGAGGGACACGCAGGAAGCCGTACTCGGCCGTGGTAAACAGGAGCATATCCTGGGCCAGCCGGCTCAGGTCCAGCATGATCTGGGTAAGCGCCTGGACAATGGCACCTTCGATCTTGCCACGGCCATTCTGCACAGCCAGGACATTGGACTGGACGCCGGCAAAGCCGAGAAGCGTGGCAGTATAGGCGCGGTCGAGCGGGAGCGGCACACCGTAGCCGGCAGCGGAGCCAAGGGGGCACCGGTCATTGAGCGCATAGGCAGTGGCCAGCAGCGTCTCATCGTCAAGGAGCGTCTCGGCAAAGGCCGCCGCCCAGAGGCCAACTGAGGAGAGCATGGCTCGTTGCATATGGGTATAGCCAGGCATGGGCGTTTCCGCGTGGGCGGTGGCAAAGGTGATCAGCGCATCGACCAGTGCGAGGAGGTGCGCAGCGACCGTATGCAGTTGTTCCTTACCGTAGAGGCGGAGATCCACGAGCACCTGGTCGTTGCGCGAGCGTGCGGTGTGGATGCGCTTGCCCGGCTCACCGACCAGGGCAGTCAATTCGTTCTCGATCCTGGTATGCACGTCTTCATCGGCCGTTGTGACGACGAACTGGCCGGCCTCAACCTGGCTCAGGAGAGTCAGGAGACCATGCCGGATCGCACGCAGATCATCGGCGCTGAGGATGCCGATATGGGCGAGCATGGCAGCATGAGCCAGCGACCCCCAGATGTCATGGCGGGCGAGTCGCTGGTCAAGGGCGGCGTTGGTCCGCGCCTCGAAGTTTTCCGCAAGTGAGTCGAAGGTGTAGTTTTTTTGCCAGAGTTTCATAACCTCACCCCCTGGCCCCTCTCCCTGGAGGGAAAGGGGAGAACTGTTTACCGGGAGACATCCTGATCCCTGTCCCACGATCACAGGGTGAGCGTCCCCATACAAAAAGGCGCCCGTCCGTTCGCAGATAGATGCGAAGGGACGAGCGCCTGGATCTCCTGATTATCCATGCACCCGTGGTGCCACCCCGATTGACACACGCCGACCATTAGCGTAGGAGACCGACACCACGTTGTGCGGTTCGCCGTGTCCACTCTCGGTTGTTTGTTGCGCGGGAACCATCCGCTCGCCCTACTTGCGCTCGGCGCTTTCTTCGGGCGACCGCTCACGAGCGCGTTCGTGCCATGGCCAGTCCTTCTCGGGCTCGCACCGTCCCCAAGTCGCTGGTGGTGGCCAGTTGCCTACTGGTCTCGATCAACGCGGGCAGGATATTCGGTTGTATGATCGCCGTTCAGCCCAAAGGCTGGTTCAGTATCTTGCAGAAGTGTATCCGATAATGGGGCCAGCTGTCAAGGATAGATGATCCGTTCTTATCAATGCTGTATCAGCCATTGATAGCCGTGAGCCAACCGTGTATACTTGAGCAGATTGGACAACCACAAACCAGTTAAGGAGAGCCAGTGATGAGCAGACGCAGAGCAAGCGGCTTCAATCGCTTCTATCGCGACCTGTATCGTGCCCGGCGGAACGCCTACACGTTGCGCACGTGGGCTTCAGGAAATCCGCGGCGGATTGCCCGGATGTATACTAGAAGGGCAGCTTATCGCGCGTTCAGCAGGTTCTTGAGGATGTTTGGTCTCTAGCCGAAACCTGGCGCCGCTGCCAGCAGGTGGTCCGGGGTGCAGCGCCTCGACCGCGCGAAAGGACTTGTGCTCGCGATCGGCGTCAACAGACATGGCTTCCCCTCCCTTTCACAGGTGTCTCATGGCTGCATGCTGGTATGCGCGTCGTCATCGCAGCGGAGCAGGTCGCGCAGCACGACCGCGTTCGTGTGCTCAGCAGCGCGAGCGGCAAAGACCAGGGTAATGGGCTCCTGCCGTGCCAGGTTGCGCAACCTGGCCAGAGCTCGCTGCCCGTTCTCTGCAGCCGGCGCCGCTATGAAGCGGCGCCGAAACGCGGCGAATTTCTCCGAGGTCGCGCCCAAACCAGGTACGCAGTTCGTGGCTGGGGAGCAACCTCCTTGAGCCAGAAATCAATGTATGCACGCTCCCTGGCAAGCCCGCGTGGCCAGAGGCGTTCCACCACTAATATGTGTGTTCCATCGCTCGGCTCTGACGCGTCGTAGACGCGCTTCAGAGCAATCGTTGGTTTTTGCCCGGTTATAACCCTCGCTCCACGGCGCAGCAGCGCGTGGGCGTGCGGATCGACATCAAGAGCAGATCCACGACGGTTCGCGTTGCTGCCCCTCGAAACAATCAGGCGCCAGGCTGATGGTGGGCCGAAAGCGTCTGTGCGGTGATGCCCAGGTCGGCCAGGCCATGTGGGTGCGCTTCCGAGAAGCAGCAAGGGCAGTGTTCCTGCCAGTCCCGCAGACCATCGAGACGGCCCCAAACCTCGGTGCAGGTCACGCATACATCGATCGGGCCCATCTCATTGATATGCGCCATGGCCGCGATCTCGTGTCCGGCCTGACGACAGGCATCCGTCGCCACAAGCAACGACTGGTTTTTTTGCAGATTGCGATCCCCCATAGAAATGCTCCTTTCTCATCTTGAAGCAATGTCTCTTTCATCTCATATCCACACTCCCATTATATGCGACCCGCATCGTGATTGCGGCGATATCGGTCTCATTCCATCGTATTACGATAGGACTATGATGTCCTGCGCGCTTTCTGAACCTGAAGCGCGACATACGGGCGAGCCGTTCCATAGAGCATATTGCGGCGGAATGAGACAAATATTACAGCGGTCACGCTGCCAACGCCATATACTGGCAGCATGAGGATAAGCGCCAGAACAGGACCATGCCCGTTCGATAAACTAACGGTGACGTATGAGCAGGAGTCAAGGCATCAGGCAGCTTCGCTCTGCTGCTTCCAGCGCAGATGTATCGTATAATGCTCCAGAGGCTGTGCGTGTGATCCGTGATCCCGAATTTGCCCATCTGGACGCCAATGAACTGGCTGCGATCAGCCGGATCATGCATACCCGCCATCTGGCGCGCCATGAGCTGCTTTACCTGGAAGGGGAACCGGGTCAGGCACTTTACTATCTGCACGCCGGACTGATCCGGCTCTTTAAAACGGCCGCCGATGGCCAGGAACAGACGCTACAACTTCTCCATGCCGGGGGGAGCTTTAACCATGTATCTGTGCTTGATGGCGGTCCCAATCTGGTCAGTGTTCAGGCACTCGAGCCGAGCGACCTTTACCTGTTCTATCGTCGTGACTTACTGCCGCTGCTGACCGCCTATCCACGTATTGCGCCTGCCTGATCCAGGTGCTTGCTGCTTGCCTGCGCTATGTGGTCGATCTGGTTGAGGATCTGTCCTTCCGCCATATCACTGCACGTGTCGCCAGGCTGCTGTTGCGGTATGATTGCGGGCTCGACCCCCATGGCCTTCATTGCCTGACACAAACAGAGCTGGCCGATCTTGCCGGCACGCGCCGTGAGCTTATTGGCCGCGCACTCAAAACACTTAGCCAGAAAGGAGCCATTGCCGTGAACCGGGGACACATCACAATCCTTGACCGGAGCAAACTCCAGGCGCTGTACGAGCTATAAGGCTGGTAGCGTTCCAGAAGCAAACCATCATAGAACAGGATACCTTGCAGCGATGGGACCGGGCAGGCGAGATGCCTGCCCGCCGATCCCCCACTGGCAGGCAGTATTACACCCACGATCAATATCTGGAGTATTGTGGCTGGAAAGCGAAAGGAGCAGGCACCACGATTGCCTATGCGCAGGTGCCCGGCCAGAGCCAGAAACCGGCCTTGCAAAACCAGCAGGCTGTGCTGCGAGCTTGCTGCCAGCGGCAGAATTTCAGGGCGGCTGAGTGGATAGGGGAAGCAGGTAGTAGTCTCAACTACCAATGTAAGCAGTTCAATCGCCTCAGGGAAGAGATTGAGTGCGGTGTGTTGCCAGCGATTGCCTGGTCGTAAGACTGCTGAGGTCTATCAGGCAGGCAAGTGCAAGAATCAACACATTTGAACACGTTTTGAAAGGCAGACGCCAATGACCTATGTAATCGCTGAGCCCTGCATCGATGTAAAAGATGGGTCATGCGTGGATGTATGTCCTGTAGATTGCATTCATCCCGCTGAAGGTGAGGCAGGCTATGATCAGGAGCGCCAGCTCTATATCAACCCCGATGAGTGTATCGATTGCGGCGCCTGTGAGCCAGTCTGCCCGGTGAATGCCATCTTTGAAGAGAGCGCGGTCCCACCCCAGTGGAGTGAGTACCTCAAGATCAACGCTGCCTACTATCAAAAGCAGCGCTGAGAAGCGGCAAGACCGCCTGCTGAATGAGCATCAACACCGGAGGGATTTATGCGGACGGTAACACTGCTGATCAAACGCTTCAATCCTGATACCGGATGGCGGCCCTACTGGGCCGAGTATCAGGTCGCGGTGGACGAAAATGATCGCCTGCTCGACGCGCTCAATGCCATCAAGTGGACACAAGATGGGACCCTGACCTACCGGCGATCGTGCGCCCATGGCGTCTGTGGCTCGGATGCGATGTGCGTCAACGGGCGCAACCGGCTGGCCTGCAAGCTCCTGATGAAGAATCTACCCGATAGGATTACCATTGCACCGCTTCCCGCTTTTCCGGTCATCAAAGATCTTGTTGTTGATATGGAGCCATTTTTCCGCAAGTACGAGAAGATCCGGCCTTACCTGATCAACGACGAGCCGCCGCCAGCGACGGAGCGGCTGCAAACGCCGGCAGAGCGTGCGCGTTTTGATGAAGGGACCAGGTGCATCCTCTGCGGCGCCTGTACGAGCTCCTGTCCGGTCACCTGGGGCGATCGGGAATGGGTCGGACCGGCCGCCATCGTCAACGCCCATCGCTTCATCTTCGATAGCCGGGATCGCGGCGCAGCACATACCGTAGCTGGTTGTGCCCCATCTGAGTCCGGCAGGCGTGATGGAAGCAAGCGTAGCAAACAACTGGAATATCTATCTGTAGTTCCGGCAGGCGGCCCCGGCGCTTTGTCTATTATCAGTGTAGCGTAATAAGGTCAAGTACCCCCTAGCTAAAGCGAGGGGCTTGTAACTCCCTAAGCTGAGCATTTTTATTGCCTGGCTGGCATGGATGAGTGTCCATCTCTTTTTCCTTATCGGCTCTCGCAACCGCTTGCTGGTGGTGATCCAGTGGGCATGGGCCTACTACTTCACGCACCAGCGCGGTGGCCGGCTGATCCTTGCAGACGAACAGCCTATATGCTGGGCACCACCGGAGGCACAAATGCGGGCTGGCGGCGATGGTATGCGCACTGCAACCGTCGCCGGGAGATTGCCTATGGGAAGGGACCAGGAACGAGTCATATCGCAGCTCATGCGGTAAGCAGTTGGATTGCGGCAATCCGAGCCCCTGGCTAGAGGCCATCTATTCTGCCCGCGTGTGCGCGGACAAATGGCGTATACTGGGACCAGCGCGATAAAGCTCGCATCATCCCGTAGATCACGGCGGAAAGGCACTATTGTGCACTTTCCTTGCATGCAACCTGGAAAGCCTGTGGCTACAAGCACGGGCCCAAGGAGGAGCTCTATGTACTCAGCGCAGAGCACCCTTTCAGTCCCGGTGAAGGTCTATCGCACGCCGCTGCGCGTGATGGCGGCGGTCCCGATGCCCGGCCTCGAGCCGGAGGACATTACCGTTGAAGTAACGCCGGCGGCGCACCTTATCATCTCTAGCCGGCGACGCGGCGAATTAAAAGGGATCAAAGATCAGGTACTCAATGAGTGGAGTGCAGGGGGCTACTACCGCGAAGTGGAGTTGCCGGTTCCCATCGATGGCGAACTGGCGAATGTGACGTATGGCAACGGGATTCTTGTGGTTGCGCTGCCCGTTGCCGGGCAGACCAGACCTGCCCGGTTGGCGCTCACCGTCCTATCGCCGACACGGGGAATACGTCCGGGCAATATGGGTAAGCCTGTCCGACCGTACGCTCGCGTCTGAGCCGCCAGACGCGTTTCCAGCTGTGGTGAGCTCGGCATACGCAGTCTGCCTGTGACCTGGGTCACAACGCAAAGTCAGCGGCGCTGGCAACATCGTGCAGAGCGCGTCAATCGTAGCGCAGCGGGTAGGGCAGCTCGCCAGTATCGGCTTCCTCGCGCAAGGGAAACGGTGGTTGGGGGCTGGTGCGCTCTTCATTGGGCAGAATACCGAGCAGCGCTGTGAAAACTCCCCTGTACGGGTGCCCATCAGCAAGCTTACTGTGGATCTGGAGACATACCACCGCCAGTCGGCGCTCCAGTTCGCTCGTTTCGCAGTCCTCTGGTGCGCTGGCCAGAAACTCGAACAACAGCGGTAGATAGTCCGGTAATTCCGTGTCGGTGGGCTCGAACCCGGCAGCGCGCAGCATGGAGCGCAAGGCGAGCAGTGCCGACCCACGCCGCCGGCTATCGCCAAGTTCGTGGGCGGTGAGATACAGGGCCGTTGGCTCACCGAAGTCAAAGGTGGCAACGTAGAGCGCCGCCAGCGCAAGCCTGGGCCACTCACCCATGGCCGCGGCAGCCGTGACCAGGGCTGCCGCTGGCTGCATGTCTTGAAGGTCACGGAAGTATGCCACCACCGCCGGGAGTAGCTGCCAGAATGCATCGTCGGGATAGCCCAGTAAACAGGCTGCTGCCTTGAACACGGCCCGGCGGAAGTCGCCGGACAGTCCCTGTGGCGCTTTGGCGACTTCCGCCGGGTCATCCGGCGCAGTCGCCTGTACGCCTGGCGATCTCTGCTGATCCGGTGTCATGGTTGCTCCCTCTTCTCTAGCAGGGGTGTTTTCCTTCGCAAAGGCCGTAGCCCTTCAGGTGGGGCCAGCCCCTCCAGGCCACAGGCACCTTGCAGGTACTCAAGATTCGGCGCATCGCGCCGCGCCGTCGGGATCACGAACCGCTCCTCATACTTGGCCACACCGAGCAATCGTGCCATATCCTCAACCTCTGTGGCGGTCATGCCTGCCTCCTGCAGCAACGCCCGATCGTCAACATCGCCGACGGTCCGGTTGCGCATGTGCATGCGCATGGCAACCAGTCGTACGAGCGCACGGCGAATCACGCCGACATCCCCCGCGGCGAGCAGAGAAGCCAGATAGGCCATGGGAATACGCATGTCATCTACAGCGGCAAGATATGCCCGCCCGCTCATGCGGTCCTCGTTCTGGAGGTGATTCATGATCGGACTCAGTGATGGCACATACCAGACCATCGGTAGCGTGCGATACTCCGGATGCAGTGGCAGCGCAACCTGCCAATCCACCATGAGTTTGTACACCGGCGAGATCTGGGCCGCCTCGATCCAGGCATCCGTGATACCGGCCCGCCGGGCTTCGCGCAGCACCTCCGGGTCATGAGGATCGAGGAAGATGCGGAGCTGCGCCGCATACAAATCCTGCGGGTCCGGCGTTGACGCAGCCCGGCGCACCTGGTCGGCATCGTAGAGAATGACGCCCAGGTAGCGAATACGCCCGACGCAGGTCTCTGAGCAGATCGTCGGTAACCCGGCCTCGATGCGTGGATAGCAAAAGGTGCATTTCTCTGCCTTATGGGTGTTCCAGTTGAAGTAGACCTTCTTATAAGGGCAGCCGCTCACGCAGAAGCGCCAGCCGCGACAGGCTTCCTGATCGATAAGCACAATGCCATCCTCGTCGCGCTTATAAATCGCCCCCGTAGGGCAGGCCGCCACGCAGGAGGGATTCAGACAGTGCTCACAAATGCGTGGCAGGTACATCATGAACGTCTGCTCATATTCGAAGACGATGTGCTCTTGCAAGGCACGGACGTTGGGATCACGTGGCGCGATAGCGCGGCCACCAGCAAGGTCGTCATCCCAATTCGGCCCCCACACCGGGCGATCCATCGGCTCACCGGTCAGGGCCGATCTGGGCCGCGCCACCGGCTGGTAAGCGCGTCGGGGGCTCTGCACCAGGTTGTCGTAGTCGTATGTCCATGGCTCGTAGTAATCGTCGATGATGGGGAGATGTGGATTGGCAAAGATGCGCGAAAGCTCCGTCAACTGGCTGCCGGCCTCAAGGCGCAGTTTGCCCTTGTGCAGTGACCAGCCACCGTGATAGCGGCCTTGATCCTCCCATTCCTGGGGATAGCCAGGCCCGGGCCGCGTCTCGACGTTGTTGAACCACATGTACTCCGCGCCCGGCCGGTTGGTCCAGACGTTCTTACACGTTACGCTACAGGTATGGCAGCCAATGCACTTGTCGAGGTTCATGACCATGGCCACCTGAGTTTTAACGTTCAAGCCAATCTACCTCCTTTAGAGGCCGGATCCAGGTAAGAGTATCGCGCTGGTGTCCCGATGGTCCGTAGTAGTTGAAGCCATAGGACAGGTGCGCATAGCCACCCACCATGTGCGTAGGCTTGGGAATCACCCGCGTCACGCTGTTATGCGTGCCGCCACGATTCCTGGTGATGGTGTTGCCCGGCACCCCAACCGTCCGGTCCTGAGCATGATACATCATGGCGACTCCGGCGGGCAACCGGTAGCTGACCACCGCGCGCGCAGCGATCGCACCGTTGCGGTTGTAGACTTCCACCCAATCGTTGTCGTGGATACCGAGCGCACTGGCGTCCTCCTCGCTCAACCAGATCGTCTGGCCGCCGCGGAAGAGCGTCAGCATCTGCGGCGTGTCGGTATAGGTGGTATGGATGCCCCACTTCTGGTGCGGCGTCAGGTAGCGCACAGTAATAGCGCGTCCGTCGTTCGTCGGCGCATGCGTGTCACCTGACGCAAACGGCGACAGGGCCAGTGGTGGTCGGTAGAGCGGCAGCCCTTCGCCAAAGTCGCGCATCAGCTCGTGATCCAGATAGAAGTGCTGGCGTCCGGTAAGCGTCCGCCAGGGGACACCGTACTCAACATTGATGGTAAATGGTGCGTAGCGCCGATTCGGCGCCTCCAGCCCGCTCCACACCGGCGTGGCCAGCGCCAAGCGCGGTTGTGCCGTAATGCTCTGGAGCGTACAGGCTTCCGCTTCGTGCCCTCTGGCAATCTCCGTCAGTGCTAGGCCGGTACGCTGCTCCAACGCCGCCCACTCCTCGACCGCCCGACGACCATTGGTAGCGCCGGATAGGGTGAGGATCGCCTCGACCGCCTGCTCATCCCGATACAGCGATGGCCGTCCCTCCCCTGGACCCGGCTCCCGGCAGAGCCCGACCCGCTCGCCAAGCTCCTGGTAGGCCCGGTGGCCATCGATCCGCACGCCCTTGCTGACGATCGCCTCCTGTGCCAGCGGGCCAAGGGTGGTGTACATCTGGTCCAGATGGGGATAATCGCGATGGACCACCAGGAGCCTGGGCATCGTCTTTCCGGGCACCGGATCGGTCTCACCGGCCCGCCAGTCGCGTACTTTGCCCAAAGGCTGTGCCAGTTCGTCGGGCGTATCGTGAGCCAGCGGCGCCATCACCAAGTCATCGCCGGCGGGCAAATGATCCTGGGCGAGCCGTGCCACGGCCGCAGCAAGAGCCCGGAAGGTTGCCCAGTCACTCCGTGCCTCCCACGGCGGGGAGATCGCCGGATTAAATGGATGGATGAACGGATGCATATCCGTGGTCGAAAGATCGTACTTCTCGTACCAGGTGGCCGCCGGGAGAACGATATCGGCGTACAGACCCGTCGAGGTCATGCGAAAGTCGATGTCTATCGCCAGGTCCAGCTTGCCACGCGGCGCCACATCCGGCACGGTGACAGTCTGCGGGCGCCACGCCTGGTTCTCGTCGCCCAGTATATGGCCATCCGCCCCGAGCAGATGCGTCAGGAAGTACTCGTGCCCCTTGCCACTTGACCCCAGTAAGTTGGAGCGCCAGATAAAGAACACCCGCGGGAAGTTACGCGGGTTATCGGGATCCTCGGTCGCAAATCGCACCTCGTCCGCGCGGATGCGGCGCACGACGTCCTGCACTACCGCCTCATCGGTTCGGGCGCCCCGCTCTCTGGCTTCCTGCACGAGGTCCAGCGGATTGTGGTCAAACTGCGGATATGATGGCATCCAGCCGAGCCGGGTGGCCAGCGCAATCATATCAGCCGGATGCAAGGTGTGAAAACGCCGGCTCAGCGGTGATCCGAGCATTGCGGTCGGCAAATCCTCATAGCGGAACTGGTCGGTGACCAGGTAGAAGAAGGTTGTGCCCTGCATCTGCCGCGCGGGCTGTATCCAGTCGAGTCCAAAAGCGAGCGTCTGCCATCCCTCCAGCGATCGTACCTTCTCCTGCCCGACATAATGGGCCCAGCCGCCGCCATTGACGCCCTGACACCCTGTGAGGAGGAGCATACTGATGATGCTCCGATAGATATGGTCGCTGTGATACCAGTGGTTCGTGCCCGCCCCAAGCGCGATCATGGATCTGCCCCGCGTCCGCGCGGCATTATCAGCAAACTCATGGGCGACCTGTATGGCCAGATGACGCCTGACCCCGGTAATCGCCTCCTGCCAGGCAGGAGTATAGGGCTGTGGATCATCGTAGTCCACCGGATAGTCACCAGGCAGGCCGTCACGCGCGACACCACAGTGTGCAAGGAGCAGATCGAAGACCGTCGTGACGAGCACCATGGTACCATCCGCGCGCCGAATTCGTCTGGCCGGTACGCCCCGGCGCAGGGTCTCGCCCGTGCCAGCGCCAAAGTATGGAAAAGCGATGATCACGGTCTCATCCGCCTGCGCGCGCAGCGTCAGCGCCGGCGCCAGCGGCTGACCATCCGGGTCCTCCAGCTTCAGGTTCCATCGCCCTGACCCATCCCAGCGGTGACCGATCGTGCCATTGGGAAGGGCCACCCCACCGCGCCGCTCATCCCAGATGAGTGGTTTCCACTCGGCCAGTGGCACCGCCAGGCCGGCGTCAGCGGCGTTCAGCAGCCGGTCTGGGACCCAGACATCGTCATACTGTTGGAGGGTAACCAAAAACGGCAGATCGGTGAACCGTTTTACGTAATCAGTAAAATAGGGGGTTTCACGTGCAATGTAGAACTCCTTCAAAATCACATGGGTCATAGCCAGCGCCAGCGCCGCGTCCGTGCCTGCCCGGACCGGCAGCCAGAGATCGGCGAACTTTTCGTACTCGGCATAGTCCGGGCTGACTCCAATTACCTTTGTCCCATTGTAGCGCGCCTCGACCATGAAGTGCGCATCAGGGGTACGCGTCATCGGGAGGTTAGTCCCCCAGATGATAAAATATTTGGCATTGTACCAGTCGGCACTCTCCGGCACATCCGTTTGCTCGCCCCAGATTTGCGGCGACGCGGGAGGCCAGTCAGCATACCAGTCATAAAAGCTCAGCATGACGCCACCCAGGAGCGACAGGAAGCGGGATCCCGACGCATAGCTGACCTGGGACATGGCCGGGATCGGGCTGAACCCGACGACCCGGTCGGGTCCGTACGTTTTGATGGTGTAGACCGTCGCCGCCGCAATCAGCTCGGTGACCTCGTCCCAGCTGGCGCGCACAAACCCACCTTTGCCACGCGCCTGCACATATGCGGCACGCCAGGCGGGATTGCCGACGATCTGTGCCCAGGCAGCTACGGGATCGCGGCCAGCGGCGCGCTCCGCGCGCCACATGGCGATCAGCTCATCCCGCACGTAGGGGTACTTGATCCGCACCGGGCTATAGGTATACCAGGAGAAGCTGGCACCGCGTGGGCATCCGCGCGGCTCGTATTCCGGGAAGTCACGACCGAGCGATGGGTAGTCTGTCTGTTGCAGCTCCCAGGTAATAATGCCATCCTTGACGTATACCTGCCAGCTACACGAGCCGGTGCAGTTCACGCCGTGCGTCGAACGCACGATCCGATCGTGTTGCCAGCGCGAACGGTAGATTTCCTCCCAGGCACGCGACCGCCGACTCAACTCTGTCCAGTTCTCGTTGATGTGCGGACCGCGCCGTAAATAGATCAGTCGCTCCAGCCAGGATACACTTGACGACACAGGCATTGGTCAATCCTCCCCAGACAGGTGCTGATAGGGAACTGTAGCAGATGGTCCATGAGCCACGATTGGCTGATACTTCGGTCCTACCAGCCGGAAGGCCGCCGAGCCAGCCGCGAGTTCCTCGAGCAATACCTCCCAGCTGGACGCATTGGCGGCAACCAGGATCCACCGTTCCAGTGCCGCGCGATCCTGACAAGAGGCGATGCGCATATGGACCGCCGCTGGAACATTGCCAAATCGCATGGCGATCACTGCCAGCAGGTCTTCACGATCGATCTGCAGCATAGCTTGCGCAATGTTTTCGCCCATGAGTCTTTCCCTTTCCTCTTGCCGGGAGCATGCAGTCTGCATTCACCGGGCTGCATCTCAGTTTATCAGGCGCATGAAGGCGTAGTAATCCTCTTTCGTGGCTGCCTCACACAACTCCACTACCCGCGCGAGAAGTTCTGCGGTCGCCATCGGGTCGCTTTCAGGTGGGAGCTGCCACTCCAGCTCCGGAGAGCTGGTCCGGCCAAAGATGACATGGAGCAACGGTCCATTGGCACCATATCGAATGCTGGCCTGCAGGTCAGCAGAATGCAATCCTCGCGTCCGCAAAAGTGCCAGCAATTGTGCATGCAGCGCTGGTCTAGCGACTGCCAATGGGATGGTCTCCCCGTGCGATTCTCCCTGAAGCGGCGGAGGCACCGCCTCCACTGGCGTGGCAACTTCGCCAGGCGGGTGCTGGTCGCCAGCACCCGCCTCCTCACTCAACAAACGACGCTCTTCCTCCCGGTTATGAATGGAGTTGATTAACAACATGGCTTCGAAGCGCTCAACGATGCCAGAGGTCATCCCCCGCACAGCGAGAATACCCTGAATCTCGGCAAGCAGGATCCGCAACAGCTCGTGATCGCGCGTGAGCACCATTACATCTACCTGCCGGTCTGGCCACATGGCGATTATCTCGCGATACCAGCCAGTCTCTTCAGCTTCCGCATGCGGAAGCGTATGCGTTTGCCAATATTCGATCAGCACGCCAGTCAGATAGAGGGCTTCCTCACGTTTATTCGCACCCACTGCCTGGCGCAATAGACGCGTCAGCCGCTCTGCTCCGGCAAATGCCGCCTGGTGGATAGCATGATGGGATTCTCTTCCTGTCAGACCTGGCCCTGCCATCGGCAATAGCGCTCCTTTTATGCCAGCAGCATATCTATTCTGTGCACCGCAGCCTCAAGCCACCTGCTCTCTCGCCGCCACTCGCTCACCAGGCGCCAGCGATTGAGAGATGGCTATAGATGCTGCCTGGATGCTCATGCGTTTCTTCCGGGATGCTCCCACCACTGATAGCTATTGTACCATCAGAAAGCAGCATGAAGAGCGACTTAGGTTACAGCGCAATGCAGCCAGATGGATCTAAGCTATTACTGAGAAGAAAGTTACGCAGTGGCATCTGCCAGCGCTATCAAGCTGGTAGCAGTTGCAGTGTCCGTGTTAAAAGAACAGAAGCCGTAAAAACGGAGGATATAGATGTCAGCATTGTCGGTATTCCTGTGGGGCGTATTCCCTTATATCTGCCTGCTCCTCATGGTGGTCAGCACCATCTATCGTTACCACGCTAACCAGCTCAGCTGGACATCGAAGTCGAGCGAGCTACTGGAGAAGCGCCTCCTCTCGGTGGGCAGCACGCTGTTCCACTGGGGCATCATCTTCGTACTTATAGGCCATGTCGCGGGATTGCTCGTTCCCATGTGGTGGTATAGCGCGATCGGGATCTCGCCAGAGATGTATCACATCGGCGCGGAGATTCTTGGCGGCTTCTTTGGCCTCCTAGCCCTCGCCGGCATCTCCATTCTGCTGTACCGGCGGATTGCGAACCAGCGGGTGCGCCTGAACTCGGATATCTCGGATTATGTGACGGATGGGTTGCTCTGGCTCGTCATTTTGCTGGGTGTGATGATGACGGTCGGCTACGACCCGATCTATGGAGCGTTCGAATATCGGGCAACCATCGGGCCATGGATCCGCAGCGTCATCGCCTTCCAGCCCAACGTTGCCCTGATGGCTTCGGTGCCGATTCTGCTGCAAGTGCACATCGCGGCGGCGTTCGTTCTGTTTGCCGTTTCCCCCTTCACGCGTCTGGTGCATCTCTACAGCGTGCCCGTCGCCTACCTGACGCGGGCGCCGCTCCAGTACCGGGCACGCGATCGGTTTGCCCGTGTGCAGCCACAGCCGGTTATCCCGCCCAGGCCACCAGTATGGGTCGAGAAGCAGCTATCTTCTGGGGCTGGCCCGGCACCGGAGCTGGCGACAACCGAGGACAGGGAGCTGGTGGGATCACGGCGTAGTAGCTGAGGGCATATCAGCCGTGTTCACGCCGACCGGCTTGCTAGAGTGGCCGTCTGCTCCATCGGTCCCGATGGAGCAGACGGCAGCATGGACCCCCCTGTCTGATGGATGGAAAACAGGGGTCAGTAGAGATAACCAGCTGCTGCCAGGCGATCCAATAACAGGTGAAAATAGAGCAGCCCACCATACGGGCGCCAATGGGCGATGGTGCACTGCACCCCGGCATAGTCCAGCGGTTCGCTCAGACTCAGCCAGCGGCGCAGATTGTTGCGGGCGCCGACATCGTCACCAGGGAAGAGATGTAGCCGCCCCAACCCACGCAGCAGCGCATACTCAGCCGTCCAGCGCCCGACACCTCGTAGCTGGCATAATGTAGTGAGCGCTGCTTCATCACCCAGCGCCACGAGCCCCTCCAGATCAAGCTGCAAGCTTGCTACCGCATGGCTCAGCGCCATAAGTGCCCGGGCCTTCTGGCGACTAAAGCCCAGCGCCTTCAGTTCTTCCAGTTCCAGCCGTGCCAGGTCCGGCGGGCGGGGAAAAGCATAAGCCGTTCCCTCTCGATCTGCCAGAGCAGGGCCAGCGGTCCTGGCCAGGGCATTCAGCAGGCGAATACCCTGGGTGAGGGTGATTTGCTGGCAGGCAATCCCGTTGACCAGTGCCTCAAAGACGGTCAGGAAACGCGGCGGCTTGAACCCGCGAAACCGTTGGGCCAGGGGCCCGAGCCGGGCATCCGATGCCGCAAAGCGATAAAACTCACGGAGATCGCTGCGCAGGCCAAGAAGGCGCTCCAGGGCCACGGTCACCGCCGGTGTGACATCCGGTAGACAACAGCCTCCGGTGACGATCACCTGCAGCTGTGGCATATCGGGTGGAGCAATTTGTGTCACCGCCACTTCGACGCTCTGCCCTTCCAGCGCCAGTACACGTCGGTACGTCCGGCCATCCCAGCGATCCACCACATTATCTGGGCGACGGCGCAGCACCCAGACAGTGAGATCCAGTCGGAAAGGCGGCATCGGCTCGAGCACGAAATGGATATCGCTCAACGATCTTCTCCTTACCCGGCTATCTGATCCTGTTCGCTCGCTCAGACTGCTCCATACACAGTGCGCCCGCAAAGCGGGCGGATCATCAGGCATGCCTGGATCCCATCTTATTGTGGCAGGAGAGGAGAGCCGCTGCAAAACTGTGATATTGGTCGCATCGCAGCCCAGGCTGTGCTTCACGCGCATTGCTGTGATGTGATCCCGCCAACATGATGTCTTGCCTCCTGGACAGCGGGTGAAACATGCCTGCGGGCAGGAAGCCAGCCCATCATTGGCGTATTTAGACGCTGCGACCAATGTCACAGTTTTATCACAGAAACCGGCTTATACTTTATACTGCTTCATAAGACTGGAAAGAAGCAAAAAAGGAGAATACCGGTGCAGCCACGAATTGATTACCCCAACGTTGCGCCCGGCGCTATCGCCGCCATGCGCGGACTGGAGGCATATCTTGCCGAAAGCGGCCTGGAGCCGTCTCTGCTCGATCTGGTCAAGCTACGCGCTTCGCAGATCAATGGTTGCGCGTACTGTATCGATATGCACAGCAAGGATGCGCGTTCCCGTGGTGAGAGTGAGCAGCGGCTCTATGAACTGGATGCCTGGCAGGAAACGCCTTTCTATACTGAGCGCGAGCGGGCCGCACTTGCCTGGACTGAGGCGGTAACGCTTGTCGCCAGCGGGCATGTGCCGGATGCAGTCTATGAGCAGGCACGGCAGCAATTTAGCGAGCGCGAGCTGGTTGATCTCACCCTGGCTATTGTAGCCATCAACAGCTGGAACCGCCTGGCCATCAGTTTCCGTGCCGTCCCTGGCACCTACCAGCCGGCACACCATTAAAGAGATCGGGCGAAGATAGATTGCCGCTGTCTGTCCAGCAGGTGGCCAGAGAGATGGGGGGTGGTCGCTCTGCCCCTTAGCGACCACCTCCTTTGCCCACGCCAGGATAGCGGGCTGGCGGAAGAGAACCACTGCTCCAGCGGTGCGATCCGCCGAACCGTATGGCTGTGTGGCCAGGTTGCATACGCGTTGCGCAGCGATAACAGCTCCGACGACCGCTTCCCTCCTGCTTATATGCCGCTGCGGTAACGGGATGCACTCCTAGTGTAGCCAATAATTTGCATTTCGTCAAGTATTTTTGAGGCTAATTATAAAGATCTGGTGCAAATTTGCGAAAATTCAGACATATCTATGAAAAATCATCGGCGCCTTCCTGCTCCGCCAGGTGATGCAGACGAGCCATGAAGCGCTCGCGCAGGCGATCGGACATGGGGGCACCGGTGCCCCCGTGCCGGAGCATGACGATCTCAGCCATAATGGCCAGGGCGATTTCTGCCGGTGACTCGCCCTGGAGGTCCAGACCGATAGGGGCACGCACGCGGGCGAGCTTTTCGGCTGTATAGCCTTCGTCATGAAGGAGTTTGAAGACTGCCCAGACACGGCGCTGGCTGCCGATCATGCCAATGTAGGCAGCGGGTGAGTCGACGATGGCGCGCAGGGCCTGCACGTCGTGGCTATGTGCGCGCGTCACCAAGACGAAATGGGTATGTGGAGTGACGCGATACGCGCGCAGCACAGCTTCGGGGTCGCCGACAATGATCTCTTCTGCGGAGGGGAAACGGGCTTTGCTGGCAAACGAGGGGCGGTTATCGGTCACAACGACAGAGAAACCCAGAATGCTGGCGATCTGCGCCAGCGGCACGGCAATATGGCCACCCCCAACGATCACCAGAGTGGGCGGGGGGAGGAAGGGATCGAGGAAGATTTCAGCCGCACCTTCGGGCGCCTGCGCGGGGGAGTTCATTTCCCCGCAGGAAATGGTGCGGGGAGTTTCAGTGGTAATGGCTTCGCTGGCAGCAGTCAGGATGCTGGTCAGCTGCTCTTTATCCTTTCGCCATGCGGTGGCGGAGGGGGCAATGGGCAAAGCATCACCCAGGATTGCGCCGTCTTCACGGATGAGCATCTGGGCACCGATATATGCACGCCAGGCACCGGTAGCGTGAATGACTGTGGCGAGGACGATGCCCAGCCGTGCCTGCAGGGTAGCGGCAATGATGCGCGCATATTCGGCCATCGGCCGGCGCAGCGCAGCTTTGTGCGGGTCATTGGACCAGGGCTGCACGAAGACGGCGAAGGTGCCACCACAGACGCCTTCGCTGGTCATGGCGATCTCTTCGGTCAGGTCCACAAAAACCGTCTGCGGCTGCCCGGTCTCGATGACGGTGAGGGCCGTGCGCCAGACCTCAGCTTCGCCGCAGCCACCACCGACGGAACCGGTGATAGTGCCATCAGCATGGACGATCATTTTGGCGCCGATCTCGCGGGGGACAGAGCCACGGCGCTTGACAATGGTGGTCAGAGCAACGGTTTCGCCCGCCTCCAGCGACCGGGCCAGCTCTTCAAAAAATGCTTGCATAGCAGACTTCCGCTCCTCACTGGATAAATGACCAGTACGGGAAAAGAGAAAAGAATTGAGCCATGGCGAGCACAGAGGAGTGCACAGCATGGGGCGCAGGAGCGGAGGATCTTGCCTGCGACACACTGCGGGCAGAAGCCCGCTCCTGCCGGCGTTCGGCCCCCTGCCGAAGCAACGGTCATCGTCTCTGTGGTTCAATGCTCTTCTCGACGACTCGTCGACATCTCGTCTTCCCTGTCTAGCGCGGCCAGAATCTTCTCCGGTGTAATGGGCAGGTCGCGGATACGGATGCCCAGGGCATCCGCGATGGCGTTGGCGATAGCAGGGGCAGGTCCATTGATGGGGACCTCGCCCGCGGATTTGGCACCAAAGGGGCCGCTGGGCTCCGGATCCTCCACTAGGATGGTTGTCATCTGGGGCATGTCGAGCGTGGAGAAGACTTTGTAATCCACAAAGCCGGGATTGCGGACGCGGCCCTGCTCGTCCATCTTGATTTCCTCACTCAGAGCATAGCCCAGGGCCATGGCGACCGCGCCCTCAACCTGGCCAGAGGCCAGCGTCGGGTTAATCGCGCGACCCAGGTCCAGTGCATTCACCATACGGATGACGCGCACCTGGCCGGTCTCGGTGTCCACCTCAACCTCCACAAAACAGGCGAAGAAGGGTGCGGGCGAATCATGGGTTGAGAAGTCGCCTTTGCCCATAATTTGCTGCCGGTGATCGCCATAGAGGGTCTCGATGGCGATATCAGCGACAGTCAGATTGGTTGGCCCTGCCGACGTCCAGATAATGCCGTCGCGGATGTCCAGGTCCTCTGGATCACCCGCTGCGCCCTCCGCCCTTCTTTGAGAAAGAGATGTCGATTTCTGGAGCATATCAGCGGCAACGACGAGAATCTGACGGCGGACTTCCAGGGCAGCGCGGGCGACACCACCACCGCTAATGTAGGTGGTGGAAGAGGCATAAGAGCCATAATCAAAGACGCTGATGTCGGTATCGGCGCCATGCATGATGATCTTGTCGAGACCGACACCGAGCGCTTCCGCAGCGATCTGCGCCAGGACCGTGTCGCTGCCCTGGCCAATATCTGTGGCGCCGGTCATAACGTTAAATGAGCCATCCTCATTCAGCTTGATGCTGGCGCCACCCAGCTCAAAGCGGGCAACGCCGCTGCCTTGCATGGCGATGGCCATACCACGCCCTCGGCGCTTCGTCCCCTGCTTCACACCCGGGAGCAGGGCGGCAAAGGGGGAGGTCCAGCCAAAGGCCGCAGCACCGCGCTCGAGGCATTCGGGGAGGCCACAGGAGTTGAACTGGCGATGGTAAACAGGGATGCCCCGGATCTCTTCAACGTCAATGGGGTCGAAGTCGCCTTTCTGCACATGGTTTTTGCGGCGAAACTCCAGTGGGTCCATGCCAATGGCATGAGCCAGCTCGTCGATGTGCGATTCCAGAGCAAAGAAGCCCTGGGGCGCCCCGTAGCCACGCATAGCACCGGCGATGGGCAGATTGGTATAGACGGCGTCGGCAACGAAGTGATAGGCATGGGCGCGATAGAGACAGAGCGTTTTGTGGCCGGCGCTGCGCGCTACGGTGAAGCCATGAGTACCATAAGCGCCCGTGTTGGCAATGGCGTGCATGCCCAGGGCCAGGATGGTACCATCCCGATTGACACCACTTTTCATGCGGATAATCATGGGATGGCGGAAGCGACTAGCAGTAAACTCCTCAGCGCGGGTGTATTCGACGCGCACCGGCCGGCGCGTCGCCAGAGCCAGGGAGGCAGCTACTGGCTCCAGTAGCATCTCCTGCTTGCTACCAAAACCACCGCCCACGCGCGGTTTGATGATACGCACGCGAGCCAGGGGCAGGTTGAGCGCCAGGGCCAGCTGGCGGCGCGTATGATAGGGCACCTGCGTACTACTGATGACATTGAGCCGCTCATAGCCATCCACGTAGGCCAGGCACACATGGGGTTCCAGGGCACAGTGTGCGACACAGGGTACCCGGTACTCGCGCTCAAGCACAATCTCGGCAGCAGCGAGGGCATCCTCATAGTCGCCGCGGGTGATCTCCTCGTGCGCCGCGATGTTATGGCTGGCATCATAGATGCAGCCGCCGAGGGGGTCGCCAAAACGAGGATGGGTGTAGTCCGGCTCGTGGAGCTGGGGGGCACCGTCTTGCATGGCTGCCAGCGGATCAAAGACGGCAGGCAGCGCCTCATAGGTGACATCGATGAGCTTAAGGGTATCCTCGGCAATCTCCGGCGTCTCAGCGGCAACAAAGGCGACCCAGTCGCCAACATAGCGCACGCGGTTGTCCAGCACATAGGCATCGTAGGGCGATGGCTCCGGGTAGGGCTGACCGGCGGTACTGTGCGGAATATGCGGCAGGTCCGCATAGGTCAGGACAGCGTGGACGCCGGGCAGGGCCAGAGCGCGACTCCTGTCAATAGCGACGATACGGGCGTGCGCGTGTGGGGAATGGAGGATCTTGCCGTGGAGCATGTCCGGCATTTCGTGGTCAGCGGCGTAGACGGGTGCGCCAGCGACGAGGGGGCGCGCATCCACCCGACGTTCGGCACGGCCAATCACTGCGAGATCGGGCATCTTCACCGGGGTCTCTGGTGCGATAGGCTCAGTATCTGGCACCGTGGTGCTGACGTTCATCAGATTTTGCGCGGCGGAGACCCCGTGCTTGAGCACCGGGGAGGAGCCGCGCCCTCCTTTCACTTAACAACAAAGCCGGCATCGGGTTCAATATTCCTCATGAACGCAGATTGGAATGCTGCCATCAATATCTCCAGGGCTGCCGTCAAGCTGCCTATGGCTACAACTGGCCGCCAGGCCAGTTAGTGACAAGCTCCCGCCTTCAGGTGTGGGGTACCTGACGCGACTGCATCTTCATGGCTGGACCTTCCGCGCGTGGGGGACTCCACGTGCCAAAGCGCCAGAAGCGGTGCTTTCCTGCATGGAGCGGAGCATCCTGGCGGCACGCAGGGCGGCTGCGACAGGCTTGACGTAGCCGGTGCACCGGCAGATGTTCCCGGCGAAGGCGGCGCGCACATCCTCCTCTGAAGGGTCGGGATTCTCGTGTAGAAGCGCATAGGTGCGTATGATAAAGCCGGGGGTGCAGTAGCCGCACTGGACAGCACCGGTCTGGGCAAAGGCTTCCTGGATAAAGTGCAGCTGCGGACCCTGCACGAGTCCCTCAACGGTGAGCACAGCGGCGCCCTGGGCCTGGAGGGCGAGCATGCAGCAGGCATTGATAGACCGGATCCCCGGTCCCCCTTCCCTGAGCGGGAAAGGGGTAGCAGCAATAATCACGCCGCAGGCGCAGCAGTCGCCGGTGCCACAGACAGGCTTGGGACCTTTGATATTATGGCGGCGCAATGCTTCCAGGAGCGTCTCGCCAGGGGCCACATACCAGCGCACGAGACGGCCATTCACTGTAATGGTCATTGCAACATCAGGCATGGTGCCACTCCTCTCCACACAGCATCAGTCTGGCTGCCTGGCGCAGAGCGCGCGCCACGGCGACACCGGTCATGCGACGGCGATAGTCGGCAGAGGCACGATGGTCGCTGATGGGCCGCGCCTCCTCCATGGCAGCGGCGGCAGCACGCTGGATCAGGGGCTCGTCCAGGTGCTGACCTATCAGCATCGCTTCGGCTGAGTGGACACGCAAGGGAGTAGGGGCCACCGCGCCAACGGCGATGCGGGCACGCAGGATCTCGCCCCTCTGACCCTCCGCTGGCGGGGGGGAGGACGGATGGGTGCTTTGCCCATCTCTCCCTCCCTGAGGCAGGCGTATGGTCAGGGCAGCGGCAGCATTGACAATAGCAATATCTTCAGCGGTGCGACCGATCTTATAGTAGCCGCCCCGCACAACCATCTTCGCATGAGAATCTTCGGTAGATTGCCATGAAGGCAGCGGGATGCGGAGCTCGACAATGAGCTCGTGGTTGCGAACGGTGCGGGCAGGACCGACAAAGAACTGGTCCAGGGGAACGGTGCGCATCTGTACTTTCCCCGCGTGGTCGCGTCCAGCCAGTACGACAAGCGCATCCAGGGCCAGCAGCGGCGGCGGCGTGTCAGCGGAAGGAAGGGCAGAGGCAACATTGCCAGCGAGGGTAGCCATATTGCGGATATTGGGCGAGCCACAGACGGCGGCGCCACTGGCCAGGATGCCATCGGCAAGCGTCTGCACCAGAGGAGATTTCGCGACGGTGCGCATGGTTGCGCCAGCGCCAATACGGAGCAGGCCATCTTCAGCAATCAGATAGTCCAGGCCCAGACCAGCGATATCGACGACCTCACTGATACCCACCAGGTAGCGCGGGTTCACCAGCAGGTCGGTGCCACCGGCGATGATCGTGCGCCCATCTTCAGCGAGGAGCGCCACGGCATCCTCCAGCCGCATCGGGCGATGATAGGCAGCAATACGTAACATGCTTTATGGCTCCCAGAGTTATCCCTCTTGTATATCATTGTACGACACCTGCCGGCGATCAGGCATAGCCGTTGCGCGCCAGGAGATAGAGCAGCGCCTCGAGGACACCGCCGGCGACGGCGCGCGCTTTGTCGGAGATGGTGAAGCAGTGCTCACGACGGGCACGCGGGTCCACATCACCGACTTTCATGCCAGCAGTGACGGCAATGCCATCGTGGATGAGGCCACGCAGCACGCCAGAGATTGCCGCAATTACCGGCTCACCATCCACATCGGCAATCACCTCCCCCGCCTTGACCAGATCGCCGATGGCCAGGTGGGCGCGAAAGGTGCCGGCGCAGGGTGCACGGAGCAGGCGTTCGCTGGTATAGCCGCCAATGGCACCGGGAATGCCGGTATCAGGCTCGGCCTGGCCAGTGTAGTAGACACGGCCCAGATTATGGCCGCGATTGGTCTCGACGACGGCATGCGCGTCGTGGCTGGCGGTGAAGCCAGGCCCCAGTGCGATGACTATCGGGGCATCATCCAGTCGCGTGCCGGTATTTCGTTTGGCCAGGATGGCATCCACTACGACCATGGGCCGGAAACCCAGAAGCAGGGCACTTTCCGGGTCCACTAGCACGGCTACCTCACCACGATTGAGCACGGCATCGGCCGCAGCGCCATCCGCGACGCATACGCCGGTAATATCCTCAATAGTGATGCGACCGGCGTAGACTGCTTCGGCAAAGGCAACAGTGCGGCGGATAACCGCTGGCTGTGGCAACTCGGTCGCGATGACCGGAAAGCCGACACGACGCAGGCGATGGATCACACCGGTGGCGAGGTCACCAGCACCTTTGACGCCAACCAGGATATGTTCAAACACGGCATTCTACCTTCCCATGAAATTGAACCGCAAAGGGCACAAAGGCAGTTTGCATCCCCCACCTTCCCCTTTCCATCATGCCGCTGCGTCGCTGGGTATCCCGTGTGTCTTTCCTGGCTCAGACCCTGTTCCTAGCCGGCGTAGCGGAGAGCCTGGGAGATCCGCTGACCGGCACGGCAGGCAGCAGCGATCAGTTGATCCTGGCGTGGGCGGCAGCGTTCTGCGGGCCCACCAATCGAGACGGCGGCCACCGCCGTGCCCAGACGATCGAAGATGGGGGCAGCAACTGCATCTACGCCGATTTCCAGCTCGCTCTGAGAGATGGCATAACCACGGCTGCGTACCTGGCGCAGCTCCTCCATCAGCACCTGGGGGTCGGTGATCGTGTGCTCGGTATAGCGCGTGAACCTGGCGCTACTGAGGAGCCGGCGCAGGTCTGCCTCCCACTGGTAGGCCAGCAGCACTTTACCGGTGGAGACGGCGTGTGCCGGCAGGCGCTGGCCGGGAACATTGACCACCCGCACAAAGTAGTAGGAGTCCTCGGTATCAATGATCACCGCCTCGAGATTTTCCAGCACCGCCAGATGCACTGACTCATGCGTCTCATCACGCAGGGCCATCAGGATGGGTCGGGCAACACGGCGTATGGCATGGGCACTCAGGATACCGGCGCCGAGCTGGGCGATACGCAGACTCAGCGTATATTTATGGCTGTCCTCATCCTGTACCAGCAGACCCTCATGCACTAGAGCAGAGACCAGCCGGTGGACGGTGGACTTGGGCAGACCAGTAGTACGCGTCAGATCGGTAATGCCCACGAGCCCACGTCCATCAAAGGCGCGCAGGATCCGGGCGACGCGATGGACAATCTGAACCGTGGTATGGCCATCTTCGCCGTGCCGCATCGTCTATGGTCCCGCTGCTGTTCCACTCAATGGAATATCGTTCCATCTATTGCTTGTAGAGAGTATACTTGTGAGAAAGACTGCTGTCAAGGGCTGCAAGGAGCCCTTTTGCAGCATGATGGAGGTGTGTGATGTCGCTGATGCGCCGTCTACGGATTGCTCGTGGCGAGGAGCCTGCCGATCTGGTTTTGCGCAACGCCCGGGTGGTCAATGTCTGCTCGGGCGAGATCTATGCCAGCGATGTGGTCATTGCCGATGGGCGCGTGGTAACCATTGGCGAAGGCTACCAGGGACAGGAGGAGCGCGATCTGAGCGGACGTTATCTCATGCCAGGGCTGATTGATGGTCATATGCATCTGGAAAGCACCATGATGGTGATGGGCGAGTTTGCGCGGACCGTGGTGCCCCGTGGGACAACCACGGTGGTGATCGATCCGCACGAGTTTGCCAATGTGCTGGGTATCGCGGGCATCCGCTACGCGCTCAACTCCGCGCATGGGGTGCCGTTGAACGTCTATGTGATGCTGTCCTCCTGCGTACCAGCTTCGCCACTGGAGAGTCCCTGGCGCCCATTACCGGCGGCAGATCTGCTGCCGCTGCTGGATGAGCCAGGTGTGCTCGGGCTGGCCGAAATGATGGACGTGGCTGGTGTGCTGCACGGCGACCCGCAGGTCCTGGCAAAGATCGAAGCGACACGTGAGCGCGGACGGGTGGTGGACGGGCACGCACCGGGCGTCTGCGGGCGTGCCCTCTGCACGTATGCAGCAGCGGGCATCCAGTCGGATCACGAGAGCACGACTGCGGCAGAAGCACGTGAGAAGCTGCGCCTGGGCATGTGGTTGATGATCCGCGAGGGCTCAGCAGCGCGCAATCTAGAAGCACTGCTGCCGCTGGTTCAAGAGCTGCATCCAACGCGCGCCTTTTTTGTGACCGATGATCGCGATCCCATAGACCTGTGTACCCGCGGGCACATTGATTCGATGGTCCGCACCGCGCTGAACTATGGGCTTGATCCCATTGAGGTGATCCGACTGGCATCGTATAACGCCGCGCAATACTTTCATTTGCGCGACTGCGGCGCGATCGCACCGGGCTATCGGGCCGACCTGCTGGTCGTCACTGATCTGCGCGCTTTCACCATTGAGGCTGTCTATAAGGATGGCCAGCTGGTGGCAGAGCAGGGCGAGCCCCTGTTCACAGTCGTGCCATCGCAGTCCGCGGAGCTGGCAGACATTACCGGCACTATCCGTATTGCGCCGGTGGGGCTTGAAGACCTGCGGCTGCCGGGCTATACGGGCCCGGCAATGGTGATCGGCGTCGAAGCCGGGCAGATCACCACCAGGCGGCTGATTGAACCGGTGGCGGCGCAAGATGGCTACATCCTCACGGACCCGGAACGGGATCTGCTGAAGCTGGTGGTGGTCGAGCGGCACCATGGCCACCGGCGCATCGGGCTGGGTCTGGTCAAGGGATTTGGCCTGCGAGCGGGTGCCATCGCCTCGTCGGTTGCCCACGATGCGCATAATCTGGTCGTTGCTGGAGCAAGCGATCCGGATATTCTTCAGGCCATCGCAGTGATACGCGAGATTGGCGGCGGATTCGCGGTGGTGGCAAACGGTACGACACTGGCAACGCTACCACTGCCAATAGGCGGACTGGTGTCGCCGCAGCCAGCCAAGGAGCTGGCTGCGCAACTTCGCGCGCTGGATCGCGCCGCTGCGGCGCTGGGGTGCCGGCTGGAGCATCCCTTCATGACGCTGAGCTTCCTGTCCCTTTCGGTCATTCCCGAGCTGAAGTTGACAGACCAGGGGCTGGTGGATGTTCAGGCAGCGCAGCTGGTGGCTGTGCAGAGCTGATCCTTTCCGCCGGGCTGCGGGCGCCAGCGATCTCTCCTGGCCATCAAGCCTTTCCTGGCGCCCGCTCCCTTTTCTCCACCGCCCGTTCCAGGCACTGCGATGAGCGACACGATACGGGACGGGGACGAGGCTCGCACTCATCCGCTGAGGGAGGACTTATGCTGCTCAATCTGACCGAATATTACCGGCCGGCGACTATGGCAGAGGCGCTGGCGCTACTGGCGTGTGATCCCGAGCATACCCTGCCCCTGGCCGGGGGAACACATCTCCTGGGGCAGCGCAATGATGCGGTGCGGGCTGTTGTCGATCTGAGCGATCTGGGGCTGGATGGGATTGCTGTCAGTCCTGCTCAGGAGGAATCTGCCCGGGATGGGCAGGGAGACGGCGCAGATCTTTCACCCCGGCCCCTTGCCCTCCCAGGACGGGGAGAGACACAGGTGATCCGGTTAGGGGCGATGGTGACACTGCAAACGCTGGCAACACACCCGCTGTTGCTCGAGGTAGCAGATGGCATTGTGGCACAGGCGGCACACTGCTCGGCAACACGGCTCATTCGCAATGCAGCAACGGTTGGGGGCACGCTGGCTATCGGCGCGGCCGCCACGGCCGATCTGCCTGCAGCACTCCTGGCACTGGATGCCCGGCTGACAAATCTCGCCCTCAGGCCTGTCGCGCGCAGCAGTCACATGCAGACTCCATCCCCCATTTCCCCCTTCCCAATCGTGGCGCGGGAAGGCAGCACAGGGCAGAGCCCGCTCCGGCAACCAGGAGAAGTGGAGATTCAGGAAGTCACGCGGGCATATGCAGACGTGGTCGAGCGACCGGCACGTGCCGGTGAACTGATCATCGCCGTAAGCTTTCCATGGTCGGTGAACGCGCGGGCAGCGTTTCTGCGGGTGAGCCGCACACCGACGGATTTTGCGCTGGTAAATGTGGCGACGGTGGTGGAGTTTGCAGCTCACCCCACGGCCTCTGCCCCGCCTGATGGAGCGGGAAGTGAGGCCACACGGGTGCGTGTAGCAATTGGGGGTGAGGGGATGCATCCAGTGCGATTGACGGCGATCGAGACGGCGCTGACAGGGAAGATCCTCACTGCAGAGCGCATCGCCACGACAGTCGAGACAGTTTTTATGGGCGATCTGCCACCGGCCCTGGCAGCAGCAAGCGATTTCCTAGCAAGCAATGCATATCGTCGTGCCGCTGGCAAGGCGCTGGTACGCCGGGCACTTGAGCAATGTCTGGGCAAGGAGGCAGAAGCATGAGAATCGGGGTACACATCAACGGGAGTCGTGTAACGCTGGAGGTGGCAGCCCACGAGCGGCTGCTGGATGCACTGCGGGCAGCCGGACATGTAAGTGTCAAGCATGGTTGCGAGACGGGCGAATGCGGCGCCTGTGCAGTGCTGATTGACGGTGTGCCACGTCCTACATGCGTCATGCTCGCCGCGCAAGCCATGGGCCGCACGATCACCACCATTGAGGGCCTCACTCCCTGGCACCAGCGCGAGCACGAGCAGGAGCTCGCGCCTCCGCCGGGACGCGAGGCTGGCGGGATGCGGCCACTCCATCCGCTCCAGCAGGTCTTTGCAGACAGCGGAGCGGTGCAGTGCGGCTACTGCATTCCGGCAATGATTCTGACGGCACTGGCGCTGCTGGAGCAGAATCCCGATCCAACTGAGGCAGAAGTGCGCGACGCAATCTCTGGCAACCTTTGCCGCTGTACAGGTTATGTCAAGCCAGTGCAGGCGATATTACGTGCGGCAGCGATCATGCATGGAGCTATCCCTCCGACTCCCTTCCCTGAGCAGGAGGAGAGAACCCCGCGCAACGACATCTGGACACCGGGCGGGGCAGCGCGTGAGGCGGACCGCCTCCCGCAGCCTTCCTCCGTCCTGGGACAGGAGCCGCTCAGGGGAGAGGAGCCAGGCGTGGCAGCAGTGGCCACCCTGCCCCGGGTGGGAGAAGAGCTGCGGATCGTTGGCAAACCGGCGCGCAAGGTGGACGCCATCAAGCTGGTTACCGGCAAGCCATGTTTTGTTGCTGATATCGAGCTACGCGGGATGCTCCATGCCCAGATCCTGACCAGCCCGCATGCGCATGCGCGCATCAAGCGCATTGATACCAGCCGGGCGCGGGCACTTGCAGGGGTTCATGCGGTGCTGACCTACCAGGATGTGCCACGTGTCCCCTACACCACTGCCGGCCAATCCTGGCCGGAGCCCGGCCCGCACGATCAGTACAGCCTGGACAATACCGTACGCTTTGTGGGCGACCGTGTGGCCGTCGTCGCAGCAGAGACGCCAGAGATTGCCCGGCGAGCCATTGACCTGATCGAGGTCGAGTACGAAGTGTTGCCAGCGGTGCTGGATATGCGCGATGCCATGAAGCCTGATGCTCCCTGCATTCATCCAGAGCCGGAATCTTATCACATCTACGATGCCGCGCGGAATATTGCGGCGCACATTGAGGCCGAGGTAGGCAATATTGAGCAGGGCTTCGCCACCGCCGATCTGGTCGTTGAGGGCGAATATTGTGTACCGCAGGTGCAGCAGACACCACTGGAGAATCACGTCGTTATCACGTACTGGGATGAGGATGATCGGCTAGTGGTGCGTTCCAGCACGCAGGTGCCCTATCACGTACGGCGCATCATCGCACCGGTGATTGGCCTGCCACCCCGGCGCATCCGGGTGATCAAACCGCGCATTGGTGGCGGCTTTGGCGTCAAACAGGAGGTCTTGATCGAGGATCTAGCCGCGCATCTGACCATCGCGACCGGACGGCCGGTGAAGCTGGAGTACACGCGTGAGGAGGAGTTTCGTAGTAGCCGCTCGCGCCACCCGCAGATTCTGTATATGAAGACCGGGGTCAAGTGGGATGGAACCATCGTTGCGAACGAGATGCGGGTCCTGGCAAATACGGGTGCCTACGGGACCCATGCGTTGACCGTGCAGAGCAACACGGGCTCGAAGTCATTGCCGATCTATCGGGCAGCGAACATCCACTTTGTCGCCGATGTCGTCTATACCAATCTACCGCCGCCAGGAGCATTCCGTGGCTACGGCGCCCCGCAGGGTTTTTTTGCCCTGGAGAGCCATATGGATGAGGTCGCGAAACGGCTTGGCATGGATCCTGTTGAGTTCCGCCGCAAGAACTGGCTGCGTGTCGGCGATCCGAATCCGCTGGCGCAAGCCCTGGGTGAGGGCCGTGAGGGCTTTGTGCAGATCGTGCAGAGCTGTGGACTGGAGGAGTGTGTACGTATTGGCCAGGAAGCGATTGGATGGACCTCACTGCGCGATCCGCTCGCTCAGAAGGAAGGGGGGAGCAAGACCAGGCGCCGTGGCGTGGGGATGGCCATTGCGATGCACGGGACGGCGATACCGGGGCTGGATATGGGTGCTGCGAGCATCAAACTGAACGATGATGGCTCTTTCAACGTCCTGGTAGGGGCAACCGATCTGGGAACCGGGTCGGATACCGTGCTGGCGCAGATTGCCGCGGAGGTACTGGGTTGTGCGATTGATGACATCATCATCTACTCGTCGGATACCGATTTCACGCCGTTCGATACGGGGGCTTATGCGTCAAGCACCACCTATATCTCCGGTGGCGCATTAAAAAAGGCGGCGGAAGAGGTACGTGCCCAGATGATCGAGGTTGCCGCGCGCATGCTCAACGCGACGCCAGATAGCCTGCGCTGCGCCGACCGGCGTATTACCGCATCCGATGGACGCAGTGTAACGCTCGCTGAGGTAGCACTGCACTCGTTGCATGTTGAAAATCAGCGGCAGATTATGGCAACCGCATCACGCATGAGTTACGATTCGCCACCCCCCTTTGCGGCACAGTTTGCCGAGGTCGAGGTGGATATGGAGACCGGCCAGGTTCGTGTGCTGAAGGCAGTGTCAGCGGTGGACTGTGGCCGGGCGATCAATCCGGCGACAGCTGCGGGCCAGATCGAAGGAGGCACGACACAGGCGCTGGGCTATGGGACCTGCGAAGAGATGGCCTATGACGAGCACGGCGCGCTGTTGACGACAGATCTGCGGCGCTATCACATCTATACGGCGGCCGATATGCCCGTGATGCAGACATTCCTGGTTGAGACGTCCGACCCGTATGGACCATTTGGAGCCAAAGCCGTTGCTGAGATCCCGCTAGATGGGATGGCGCCGGCCATTGCCAATGCGGTAGCCAACGCTATCGGCGTGCGCGTGCGCGCGATCCCGCTGACACCGGAGCGGGTGCTGCGCGCGATTAAAGCGCTTTAAACCAGAAAAGACCCCGCAGGCTGCGGCCTTGGCTCCACAACCGGACATACTATCCGCAGGGCCATGCGCCCGGCATGGAGCTAACGGGAGGAAGCAATGGCTGAGATTCTTATCGGCAACGGGACCGTGGTGACGCTTGGCGACGCGAATCGGGTACTGCCGGGCGGGGCAGTGCTGGTACGGGATGGAGTGGTAGTAGAGGTCGCCGATAGCGTACGGGCGGCTGAACTGATGGCAGAGCTGGATCGCCCGACCTCTGCTCTACAGCGTGGGGCAGCAGAGCGGGCTGCGCGCGCCTATGTGGATGCAGAGGGCATGATTATCATGCCAGGGATGCTGTGTGCCCATACGCATTTTTACAGCGCCTTTGCGCGCGGCATGGCTGTACCTGGTAAGCCACCCAAAAATTTTCTGGAGATTCTGGAACGGCTGTGGTGGCGACTGGACAGGCTGCTCACCCTGGAAGATATTCGCGCCAGCGCCGAAACGTTCCTGGTGGATGCCATTCGCAACGGCACAACCTGCGTGATCGATCACCACGCCAGTCCCAACGCCGTGGATGGGAGTCTGGATGCGATCGCCGACGCTGTTGCGCGTGCGGGCATCCGCGCCTGCCTGGCCTATGAGGTATCGGACCGCGACGGGCCGGAGGCCATGCGCGCCGGCATGCGGGAGAACGAACGGTTCATCCGCGCGCACCTACCCTCCCGGCGCCCTGTCCCTGAGGGGGAGAGGAGAAAGGCGCAGAGCGTGATACGGAGCACCGGAAGAGCCGCGATCCCGGGAAGAGGCCCTGGGACACCACAGGGAGCAATCCCTCCCCCTTCCCTTGCAGCAAACGGGGGAGAGGGGCAGTTAGCTGGCTGCTTTGGACTGCACGCATCATTTACCCTGAGTCCACATACACTGGAAGCATGTGCCGCGTCGGGCGCGACGCTGGGCGTGGGCTTCCATATTCATGTGGCCGAAGACAGGGCGGACGAGGAGGATAGCCTGGCAAAATATAGCATGCGCACCGTGGAACGGCTAGAACAGGCAGGCATCTTAGGGCCGTGCAGCATTGCTGCACACTGTGTTCACGTCAATGACGATGAGATTGGCCGGCTGGCAGCGACGGGTACAAACGCGGTGCATAATGCCCGCTCGAATATGAATAATGCGGTGGGCGCGGCGCCTGTTGTAGAGCTGGATGCTGCTGGTGTACGGGTGGGGCTGGGGAATGATGGGTTCAGTATGAACATGTTTCAGGAGATCAAGGCAGCCTATCTGATGCCCCGACTGGCACAGCGCGATCCACAGGCAATGGGTGCAGATACGCTGGTGCGGCTGGCCTTCGCGCACAATGCGCAGATTGCCCGGGCAGTTTTCGCGCCATTTGCGCCGGAAATGCCGACGTTGGGCGCACTGGCGCCCGGTGCAGCTGCCGACCTCATCCTGCTGGACTATGCGCCGCCGACACCGCTGACCGCTGAGAACTTCCCCTGGCACCTGGTCTTTGGCATAGATGGCACGCATGTGCACTCGACAATGGTTGCCGGACGCTGGTTGATGCGCAACCGGGCATTGCTCACGCTGGATGAGGAGCGTATCACTACTGAGAGCCGTCGCCTGGCGGCAGCCCTGTGGCGGCGGATGGGATAGGCAACCGTCCGGACGGAGAATTTGAACCGCAACGGACATGAGGGTTTACTTTCTCGCCGTGATTCCCCCGGGTCCCTGGGGCTCAGACCCTCGTTCCATGAGGAGGCGATCATGAAAGAAGGAGAGCGATCATGCCGGAACTGATTCCTGCGCCTCTTGGCGATCTGCTGCGCCGTGTCTACTACGAGCCAGCGGTGCAAGGGAGCATTTTCGATCTGCCGCAGCGGGAGTTTTACCGTCCCGATCCGGAGCTGGATACATCCGTCTGCTTTCACGGGTTGCCGGCAGGCACGCCGTTGGGACCGGCAGCAGGGCCGCACGATCAGCTGGCCCAGAATCTGGCGCTGGCCTGGCTCGGTGGCTCGCGGATCATCGAGTTGAAGACGATCCAGATTCTTGACGAGTTAAAGATCAACCGGCCCTGCATTGAGATGACCAATATTGGCTTCAACATTGAGTGGTCGCAGGAGCTCAAGTTGCCCCGGTCGCTGCGCGAATATGTCAAGGGCGCGATGATCATTGAGATTCTGCGCGCAGAGAATAGCCTGAGCCTGACCCCTTCACGCACCTTCTCTGAGAAGGAGAGTGAGAGCCATCCCCTTTTCTTGTCCGGGGAAAGGGACCGGCAGGTGAGATTCTTCGATACTATCTATGATATGAGCGTTGGCTATGATCTGCAAGGAATCCAGAGCCAGCCAGTGCGCGCCTTCATCGAAGGGATCAAGGATGCAACCGCAATTATTGATGAGCAACGGGCGGAAATTCCTGATGAGTACGCACGGTACCGGGATTATCCGTTCCGCACCGACCTGGTAAAGACGACCACACTCTCCACCTTTCATGGCTGTCCCAAAGATGAGATCGAGCGTATTTGCCGCTTCCTGCTGGGCGAGATGGGGCTGCATACGATCATCAAGCTGAACCCGGTGCAGCTCGGCAAGGAATATCTGGAGTATTTGCTTTACGAGCGCCTGGGCTACACCCATCTGGAGGTCAATCAGCATGCGTATGAGACCGCGCTGAGCCTCGATGAGGCGGTGGAGATCGTCGAGCGGCTGGAGCCGCTGGCGCGGGCCAGCGGGCTGAACATTGGCGTGAAGTTCAGCAACACGCTCGAAGTGCGGAACACGCTTGGACGCATGCCAGATGACGTGATGTATCTGTCCGGTCCGCCGCTCCATGTTATTGCCGTAACCCTGGTCGAGGAGTGGCGCAAACGCGTGGGAATGCGCTATCCTATCACTTTCGCTGCGGGTATTGACCGCCAGAATTTTCCGCTGGCAGTAGCACTGGGCCTTTGTCCGATCACCGTCTCGACCGATTTGCTCAAGCCGAAGGGATACGGGCGACAGGAGGGATATCTGCGCGCGCTGGAGAGCGCTATGCGCCGTCTGGGCGTGCGCTGCGTGGGCGACTACATCATCAAGGCATGCGGTCAGGGGCTGGCAGCGCTGCGTGCCGCGATAGCAGACGGGCTCTCCTCCTCACTTCCCTCCGAGGGGATGGGGAAAAAGGAACTCAGCACAGGTGCCGGTGATCCGGTTGCCTTTCATCCTGTCCAGGATGAGGGACCGAGCGTCCGCTTCTGGAGCGAGCTGGAGGCGGCGCTCGCCACGACGATCACCGCGCCGCAGACAGACGTGCAAGGGGTTATTGCGGACTTCAGCCGCCGGCTGGCAACAGGATTAAAAGGAAGGTCTACGCATCGCTGGGCGAATGAGGCCCTGTACGAGCGCATTGTGGCATATGCGGCAGCGCTGAACACACCCATGATTGCCGAGGAAACGCGGAACGATCCGCGCTACTGCTGGGCGCAAAACCGCAAGGAGCCACGGCGGATCGCCAGCCACCTGTTCACCTTCGACTGTATCTCTTGCGACAAGTGCCTGCCGGTCTGTCCAAATGATGCGAATTTTATCTACGAGATTGAACCCGTGCGCCAGGAATACCGGGACTACCGGCTCACAAGAGGGCGCCTGCTCCCGGATGAGACACACATCTTCTTTATCGAGCGGCCGCACCAGATTGCCAACTTTGCGGACTTCTGCAATGAGTGCGGCAACTGCGACACCTTTTGCCCGGAGTACGGGGGGCCATTTGTGGAGAAGCCCAGCTTTTTTGGCTCATTCGCTGCCTGGCAGCGACAGAAGCAGTGGGACGGGTTCTATATCGAGCGAGCTTTATTCCCTGCCCCCCTTGCTCATGGTGGCGGGGCAGAAGTCGCGGGTGCGGTCACAGTGGAGCGGATATGGGGGCGCATCCAGGGGCAGGAGTATCTGCTTGAGATTGACCGCATACAGGATTGTGCGCGTTATTGCGATGGCACAGTCGAGCTGACGCTCAAAGCGTCGGATCACTCACTGATCGCCTGGCGAGCGTTGCGTCCGGAGCTGGCAGTGCTTGATCCGGCACGCAAGCCTTTCGGGCATACGCCCGACCATATCGTGCGCATGATCAATTACTACCGGCTGGAGACGCTGCTGCGCGGCGTACTGAACTGCAGGCGCATAAGTTATGTCAATGCAAAATACTTTAGCCACCGCGAGCAGAACGCCGCTATCAGCGCATCCTCGCCGCATTCCAGCCAGGAGGACCAGATGGGCTGAAACCATTTTACCACAGAGGTCGTTTGCCAGTGCGAACCCTGTCGCGGCATGGTGCGTTGCCGCGGGAATCCCTGCTTATTCTTTTCGAAGGAGATCGCTCAGGCATCATGAGTATTGACGATGAGACCAGACGGCAGCTCCAGACGGAGCTGGCCAGCCATCATGAAGAGATTATCCGTTTTCTGCGTGAGATTATTGCGATACCCAGCTATGATAGCCAGATCGGGCCGGTGGGTGAAGCTATTGGCGCGCGCATGCGCGCGCTAGGCTTCGACGAGGTACGGCGCGATGCGATGGGCAATATGCTAGGTCGTATCGGGAACGGCAAACAGGTGTTGCTGTTCGACAGTCATATTGATACGGTGGGGATCGCTGATCCAGAGCAATGGTCGTGGGATCCTTTTGTCGGCAAGATGGCAGAGGGCATTATCTACGGCCTGGGAGCTGGCGATGAGAAATGCTCCACGCCGCCAATGATCTATGCACTGGCAGCACTCAAGAAGCTGGGGCTGGCACATGATTGGACGCTCTACTACTTTGGCAACATGGAGGAGTGGTGCGATGGCATCGCGCCACACGCGCTGGTGGAGCATGAAGGCATTCGTCCTGACTTTGTCGTGATCGGTGAGTCTACAGGCATGAAGGTCTACCGTGGGCATCGTGGGCGCATCGAGGTGAGCGTGACGTTTAAAGGGCGGTCCTGTCACGCGAGCGCGCCGGAGCGCGGCGTTAATGCCATTTACCAGGCCATGCCCTTCGTTCGTGGCGTGGAGCGGCTCAACGAAGCATTGCAGGCAAGGGCCGATCCCTTCCTGGGGCCAGGCACTGTCGCCGTTACGCAGATGCTATCGAAGTCCTCATCCCTGTGCGCCGTGCCTGACACCTGCAGCCTCTATCTCGATCGGCGCATCACCATTGGCGAGACCCGTGCGGATGTACTGGCGGAGCTCCGCGCATTGCCTGGTGGCGACAAAGCGGAGATCACCATACCGCTGTACGATGCGCCAAGCTATACCGGCTTCCGCTTCCCGGTTGAGAAGATCTATCCGGCGTGGGCACTGCCTGAGGAGCATCCGCTGGTACAGGCAGCAGTAGAGACGACGCGCCAGGTTTTTGGGAGACCAGCACCAACCGGCAAGTGGGTCTTCTCGACAAACGGGACTTACTGGATGGGCAAAGCGGGTATTCCAGCTATCGGCTTTGGTCCAGGCGAAGAGCTCTATGCTCATACCGTGCTGGACCAGGTGCCGGCTGAAGAGGTTGTCCAATGCGCCAGCTTCTATGCAGCATTGCCACTCGTGCTGTCAGACTTTCTATCCTGACCATCGCAGGCTGGTCAGGACAACAAGAGAGGATCTTCCTTCATGGTATCACCGGTATCACAGGCACAGCCTGCTCCTACCGCGGTTGTCGCTATTGGCGGTAACTCGCTCATCAAAGATAGGGCGCATCAGACCGTGCCGGACCAGCGGGCAGCGGTGCGTGAGACAGCGACGCACATCGCGGCGCTGATCGCGCAGGGCTGGAACGTTGCCATCACCCATGGCAACGGGCCACAGGTGGGCTTTATTCTGCTGCGCTCGGAACTGGCGCGGCATGTGCTGCACACGGTGCCACTTGATTCCTGTGGAGCAGATACACAGGGCGCGATTGGCTACATGATCCAGCAGGCCCTCTATAATGAGTTTCGGCGGCGCGGTCTGGCAAAACAGGCAGTGACGCTGGTAACCCAGACGCTCGTGGATCGTGCCGATCCGGCCATGCAGCATCCCACCAAGCCGATCGGGCCGTTCTACACTACCGAGCAGGCGCTGCAAATGCAGCGTGAGCATGGCTGGACGATGATTGAAGATGCTGGTCGTGGCTGGCGCCGGGTGGTACCCTCACCCTATCCACTGAAGATTCTGGAGAGCGAGGCCATCGCCGCGATGCTCCGCGCGGGCTTCGTCGTGATCGCTGCTGGTGGTGGTGGTATCCCGGTAGTCGCCGGCGAGCATGGTGATCTCCAGGGCATTGAGGCAGTCGTTGATAAAGATCTGGCCTCATCACTCCTGGCCAGCGCGTTGCGTGCTGACCTCCTGCTGATTGCCACGGCGGTGGAGAAGGTAGCGCTGAACTATCGTCAGCCTGGCCAGCGCGATCTGGATCGTCTGACGCTGAGTGCGGCGCATGGCTACCTGGAAGCGGGGCACTTTGCCCAGGGCAGCATGGGGCCCAAGATACGTGCGGCTATCGCATACCTGGAGCAGGGAGGCAAAGCGGCGCTGATCACCACACCAGAGGCCATTGGCCGGGCACTGGCCGGCCAGACAGGAACGTGGATTGTCCCGGATTGATGGGACAATCGCCAGGGTACGTTGACAGCATCATGAAGGCTCTGATTTATGAGTGCCGGTTGAAAGGATAACGATGAAAACAAATCTTCGTGGCAAAGATTTCATCAGCACGCAGGAGTGGACGCGTGAAGAATTGGAGACGGTCCTGCGACTGGCTTTTGATTTGAAGATGAAATGGGCACTGGATGAGCCAGCGCCGCTGCTGCAAAATAAGACGCTTTTCATGCTGTTCTTCTTTTCGTCCACTCGCACGCGCAACTCGTTTGAGGCCGGCATCACCTGGCTGGGCGGTCATGGGATCTTCCTGACACCTGATAAGATGCAGATCGCCCATGGCGATACGCCAAAGGAGATCGGCAAGATCCTCAGCGCCTACGGGCACGGGATCGCCATCCGGCACTGCGACTGGGGCGAGGGCCACCGCTATCTGCGCGCTGTGGCCGAGTATGCCAGCGTGCCGGTAATTAACATGCAATGCGACATCTATCATCCCTGTCAGGCGATGGCCGATCTGATGACGTGTATGGAGAAAAAGGGCGATTTGCGCGGAAAGCGCGTTGTGATGTCTTGGGCCTGTGCCAGGAGCTACACCAAGCCGCTCTCGTTGCCACAGTCGGTTATCCAGCTGTTCACGCAGTTCGGTGCCGATGTCACGTTAGCACACCCACCAGAGTTTGAGCTGATGCCTGAGGTTCTCAACAGCGCACGTGCGAATGCCCGGCGCTCCGGCGGCCACTTCACCATCGTCCACGATATGGACGAGGCCTTTACCGGCGCGGACATCGTTTATCCGAAGAGCTGGGGACCGCTGGTTGCCATCAACGATGAAAGCCGCATGGTGGAGACTATCAACCGCTATCACACATGGATCTGTGACGAGCGGCGCATGGCCCTGGCCCGGGAAGACGCAATCTATATGCACTGTTTGCCAGCGGACCGCGGCGTCGAGGTGACCGATGCCGTCATCGATGGGCCGCAGTCAGTGGTATACGACCAGGCAGAGAATCGCCTGCATGTGCAGAACGCCATCATGGCGCTCACCATGGGGGGGAGATAGAGCAGAAGAAAGGCTGATTGGGCACATGCTTCTGTATCATGGCACGATCATTACCGTGGATTCACAGCGGCGCATCATCACCGACGGAGCAATTGCCGTACGCGGTGATCGCATTGCCGCTCTTGGTAAGAGCGCTGAGGTCATCGCACAATTCCCTGAAGAGGAGCGCATCGACCTGAAGGGCAAGATCGTCATTCCCGGCCTGGTGGACACCCACGTTCATCTGGCCCAGGCGCTCATCCGCGAGTGCGCTGATGATCTCGCGCTGATCCGGTGGCTGTGTGAGCGGGTCTGGGTACTCCAGGGCAACTTTACCCCTGAGGATGGGCGTGCGAGTGCAGCGCTATGCATTGCCGAGATGCTCAAGTCAGGGACGACGACCTTCATTGAGTCCATGCTTGCCGGTCGCTATGGCTTCGATGGCATTGCAGAGGTTGTGCGTGACAGCGGCATCCGCGCCTGCCTGTCCAAAATTGTGATGGATATCGGTACCTATGCAACGCAGCAGAACGCCATGCATCCTGGCATGATCGAAGATCGCGAGACAACAATGCGTGAGACGCTGGCGATGTACGACAGGTGGAACGGCAAGGCGGATGGGCGCATTCGCGTCTGGTTTGGGCCGCGCACGCCGGGCGGTGTCACGCCCGGCCTTTACCGGGAGATGGTTGCGGAGGCGCGCAAGCGTGGCATGGGGATGACGATGCATCTGGCAGAGGTCGAGGCCGACAGGCGCTACCTTGCCGAAACCTATGGCATGACGCCGGTTGACTTCGCCGAGAGCGTCGGTCTGCTTGGACCAGATGTTGTACTGGTCCATATGGTCTGGCTGACCCAGCCAGAGATCGTGAAGCTGGCAGCCACACGGACCAGCGTCTCACACAATCCATCATCTAACAGCAAACTGGCATCGGGTGTCTGCAGGGTACCGCAGATGCTTGCTGCTGGTGTCAATGTCTGTCTGGGTTGCGATGGTGGGCCGAGCAACAATGCCTATGACCTGATCCATGAGATGAAGATCGCCGCGATCATCCATAAGGCCGTTACCCTGGATCCGCTGGTTGTGCCGGCGGAGACGGTACTGGAGATGGCGACGATCAACGGTGCACGTGCCATCGGTATGGCCGATGAGATCGGCTCGCTTGAGGTTGGCAAGAAGGCGGATCTGGTGGTGATCCGCGTAGATGAGCCACATATGGTTCCAGGTATCAATCCCATCTCCAACCTAGTCTATGCCGCTACCGGAGCAGACGTGACAACCGTGATCATTGACGGCAAGATCGTCGTCCAGGACGGCCAGCTGGTCACCATGGACGAAACAGCGATCATCGCCGAGGCGCGCAAACGCGCGCGTGCGCTCTATGAGCGTGCGGGAATCAACATTCAGCCGCGCTGGCCAGTCGTGTAACGACCGGGATGCCAGGGAAATCCGCCAGCTCACTGCCATTTTTGCCCCAAAGGAACGTTCCTTCTATCTAGCGCAAAAGAGGAGGAGTCAGCAGATGGCCCGCACGCTTATTCGTGATGGCTACATTATCACAGCCAGTGAGGATTATCGTGCCGACCTCCTGATTGATGGCGAGACCATTGCCGCCATCACCGCACCGACCACATCTGCCGGACAGCACGCAACCGGGCGCGGTGAGAGCGAGAGAGATGGGGTGGATCGGGTCATCGATGCCACGGGATTGTATGTGCTGCCAGGAGGCGTAGATGTGCATACCCATCTCGATATGCCCCTGCCCGCGACCACCACAGCCGACGATTTTGCCAGCGGTACGATTGCCGCTGCCTGTGGTGGCACCACTACGGTGATCGATTTCGCCAATCAGTATCACGGGCAGACGCTGGCCTACGCGCTCGAAACCTGGCATCGCAAAGCTGCGGGCAGGGCAGCCATCGATTACAGCTTCCATATGACGATCACTGACCTGCCCCATGCACCAGCGGCAGCGATGGCTGATATGGTCCGTGAGGGAATCAGCAGTTTTAAGCTGCTGATGGCCTATCCGGGGACATTTATGGTGGACGATGCCACCATCTACCAGGTGCTGCGCCGCGCCAGCGAGCTGGGAGCGCTAACCTGCATCCATGCCGAGAACGGCTGCGTCATTGACCTGCTGGTGCGCGAGGCAGTGGCAGCGGGCCAGACTGCTCCCCGCTATCATGCGCGCACCCGTCCGGCGGTGCTCGAGGGCGAGGCGACCGGGCGGGCCATTGCGCTCGCGCAGCTAGCCGGCGCCCCGGTCTACATTGTCCATGTGAGCTGTGCCGCTGCCCTGGCCCGGATTCAGGAGGCCCGCGCCCGCAATCTCCCTGTATGGGGTGAAACGTGTCCGCAGTATCTCTTCCTCTCTGAGGAAGCATATCAGGCGCCCGACTTTGAGGCGGCCAGGTTCGTGTGCACCCCCCCACTGCGCACGCGCGCCGATGCTGATGCGCTCTGGGATGCGCTGGCTCGTGGCGACCTGCAAACCGTTGCCACCGATCACTGCTCGTTCAACTTCCATGGGCAGAAAGAGCTGGGACGCGACGATTTCACACGTATCCCGAACGGGCTGCCCGGCATCGAGACGCGCATCCTCCTGATGTATAGCGGCGGCGTGGCCGACGGACGTTTAGGGCGAACGAATCTTACTTCCCTTGCTCAGAGAGAGATAACTACCAGCAAGCGCTCCAGGTGGAGCACAGCGACCGGCACGAGCAGCAACCGGCCCTTGCAGCGATTTGTGGATGTGGTGGCAACGACGCCGGCAAAGCTGTTCGGGCTGTATCCCCGCAAGGGATCCATCATGGTTGGTGGCGACGCCGATCTGGTGCTGTTTGATCCAGCCGGCGAGACGGTGCTGAGCGCCGCGACACACCACCAGCGAGTTGACTACAGCCCCTACGAAGGGCTGCATGCCCATGGCGCCATCCGCTCTGTCCTGCTGCGCGGCAACCTCATCGTCGCCAACGGCCAGTTCGTCGGGCAAACGGGCCAGGGCAGGTTTTTGCGCCGCAGTACACTGCAATAGAGAGGGAATAGAGGTGATGACTACATGAAAACCAGTGCGGTTACCGGGCTGCGCTGTGTCAGGTGCAGTCGCGTCTATGAAGAGCAGCCAGATCTTTACACCTGTCTGGATTGTGGTATTGCCGGCATCCTGGACATCGAATATGACTATGACCGGGTGCGCGTGGAGCTGAATGGCGAGACGCTGGCCAGCAACCGCGACGCGAATATCTGGCGCTATTTGCCGGTGTTGCCTATTGGGCGCAATGCCCGATTACCCAGGCTACAACTTAGCCTCACACCCATCTATGAGGCACCTGCCCTCGCCCGCGAGCTCGGACTGGCCGGGCTGCTGATCAAAGACGAAGGGCGCAATCCCACCGGGTCATTCAAGGATCGTGCCTCCGCCATCGGCGTCACCCGTGCCACGGAGCTGGGACGGACAACCATCAGCGTCGCCTCGACCGGCAATGCGGCTTCGTCGCTGGCCGGTTTTGCGGCCAGCATGGGGCTGCAAGCCTTCATCTTTGTACCGGAGACCGCCCCTGAGGCCAAGATCACCCAGCTCCTTGTCTACGGTGCAACCGTCTTCACCGTCCGTGGTTCCTACGATCAGGCGTACTATCTGGCGATGGATGCCGCCCAGGCGTTCGGCTGGTACAACCGTAACTGTGCTATCAATGCCTACCTGGTTGAGGGGAAAAAGACCTGCGGGCTGGAGATCGGCGAGCAGCTGCGTGACAACCTGCCGGATGTCGTCGCGGTGGCGGTGGGCGATGGCTGCACCATTGCCGGCATTGGCAAGGGACTGGTAGAGATGAAGGAGCTGGGCATCACGGACCGTGTGCCACGATTGCTTGGTGTGCAGGCAGCAGGTGCCGCTCCCATCGCCACCTGCTATCGCCAGCAGCAGTCCTACGCCCTGGCTCCCACGTTTCAAGGGAGCGCGGCAGCAACCCTGGTGCCGGTAGAGGCCAGGACGGTGGCCGATAGCATCGCTGTCGGGCAGCCGCGTAACGCCACCAAGGCGATGCGGGCCGTCGCGGCGACGGGTGGCGATTTCATCACGGTGAGCGATGAGCAGATTCTGGCGGCGATCCCACGGCTGGCCCGGGCCACCGGTGTATTCGCCGAGCCGGCTGGCGCAGCCGCGCTGGCGGGGGTCATTGCCGCCCGCGCGGCCGGCCTCATTGGTTCGCATGAACGTGTACTGGTGGTTGCTACCGGGAATGGTCTGAAGGATATTAAGAGTGCGCGCAAAGCGGTCGGACAGCCGCATATGGTGGCACCCCATCTCGCAGATGTGCGCGCGGTGCTCATGGCGATGGCAGCCAGCGTTTGACACTCTCCTGCTGAACAGCAGGAGATTCTTCGTTTAGCCAGCCCGCATGCGGCGTGCCCTGGCGAACATGGCCGTAGCGGCAGAGCCATTCCGCCCCCGATCTTTAGTCGGGGGCGATCTCGCCCGTTTCTGTAAGCTTTGCGCCCGAGAGCATTTTCGCCCGAAAGGAACGTTCCTTTCGGGCGAAAATGCGGCTGATCATGGCTGATGCTGCAGAGAAGACGAAAGCGCCGGCAGATCGACCGCATCGAAAGCATCCGGCCACTTTGTCCAGCGCGCGGCGATACAGCCGGCTGATGCCAGCGCCCAGAACCCAGAATGCGGCCCACACCGCTGCACCGGCTACCGTTGTCATGATCCACGGCCACAACGCATGCAGCCACTGCGGCTCCCTGCCCTGATCCGCCGGGATGAAATAGAACTGCCCCACCAGAAACAGGATCTGCACAGCCACCAGGAAGCAGCCGATCGCTGCCGGCGGCAGCTCCAGCCGCTCGGCGATCCAGCGCAGTTCAAACCAGGCAGCCATCGCAAACACCGGAAAGGCGACGATCATCAGCCGCTCGTTGCTGCCAGATATGAGGATCTGGGTGAGCGTCGCGATCAGGCAGAGCCAGACAAGAGGGCGACACGTCACGGCAGGAGCATGGATCACCTGCAGAAGCAGGAGGGGAAGCAAGAGACCATAGGAGTTCACGGTCAGGGCATAAATCTGCGCGAAGGCAAAGCTCCATCCATGCGTCCAGCGCAGGTCCCAGAAATACAACAGTTGCGCCAGCAGGATATTCCGATTGCTCGAATGGATGAAGGCATGCAGCACGACCAGCACGCCAACTGGTGCAATATAGGCAGGGCAGAAGGTTCTCAGACGCTGCCAATCGCGGCGCACGATCTGCTCTCCGGCGAAGGCAGCCACAGCAATGAGAATGGTCTCACGCTCCATCGCTCCGAGTGCGAGTACGAGCACGAGCCAGCGTGGCTGGTCCAGTTCGTAGAGCAGGAAGGCGATCACGACCAGCAGACAGAGGAGCTGGTCGGTCAGCGCATACTGGGTCTGGACGAGCAGGGCAACAGTCAGCGCGCCCGGGCGTGCTGCACCATAGAAGCGCACCAGGGCATAGGTGCCGATGGCCACACCGGTGAGACTGACCATGGTCACCAGCAGAAAGCCATTCTGCAGTGACAGGCCGGCCTTAGCTAGCAGATGGACGATCCAGGGAGTCAGCACCCGCCAGCAAAATGGCCCTATATGGACCAGTGGATCGCTCCCGAAGGGATGATGGGCCATGGCGAGGTACTTGAGATTATCAGAATGGGGGACAGGAGGATGCAAGGGATCGGGGAGACCCAGATACTCCACGAACGCCAGCAACGCCAGCTCTACCAGGCCCAATATACCTGCCGCGCCCAGATCTGCCAGCTCCCACTGCCCATCCTGCTGGTTCCGCAGGTGACGGCGCGGCGCGGCCGCCGCGAGCGCCGTTGCCCGCTTACGCACTATCCACCAATCCACACACATGCTCCCTCATCCTACCAGCCGATCCACAAGCCCCTGCATGGTTCGGCGATAGCGCCAGTATAGCATCAGCGATAAGGATGAGTCAATCCCCAGAAGGTACGGAGCAGCAGCTATTTTACCAGGATGGGGGCAGAGACGCACGGCAAACACCGTTTCCAGTCGGTGCCGCCAGTGGCTGCCGCGTGACGGATCTGCCCGAAAACCGAGCAGCAGTGACCATCCACCCGTCGTATGCCACTGCGATCAGGCGGCGCCTGTGCGGCCAGCCTGCGCGCACCTGCTTTGCTGGCGTTGGGCGCAACGGTACAACCCGCACATTGTCATATACGACAAAACCGCCGCTGCAGACCAGGCGCGCCGGCTCTTGACACATGCCAGCCAGCCCTGCAATAATGCGTGAAGGTCTTATCGCTTATCGGCAGCGAATGCGAGAGGATAGCAGCTATGGCCAGAGTATACGGTATCGCTATGAAGAAGGGTGGCATGGGCAAAAGCACCACCACCTCCACGCTGGCGCGTCTGCTTGCCCTCTTTGGAGCACGGGTGCTGGTGGTGGATACGGGCCAGCCTGGCACCACCACCTCGTCGCTGCGCGATGTGCGTCCGCCCGTCAAAAGCGGTCTGCTCTCCGACGTGCTTTATGCGCTGGGCAAGACGCCGCCCCGGCACGAACCATCTGCTGAGCAGGTGCGCACCACCCTGGCTCGTGTCCGTCTGCCCGAGATCCTCAAGGTCGAGCAAACCGCCCGTGCTGGCCTGTCAGATGGGACCGGATCGGCACATGCTGCGCTGGCGCTGCTGCCCTATGACGATCTGCTGGCTGATGCCGGCAGCCGCTTACGCTCCGAGGAGGTGTTCGCCGGCCTGTTGCGCCCGCTGCTGCCCGCTTTCGATATTGTCCTCATCGATTTTCCCACCGATCTGAGCCTGCTGCTGGCCAACACCTTCACCGCAACTGACCGCATTCTGATGCCGCTGGTGCCCGAAGCGCCGGCGCTGGAGGGGCTCGACGGCTTCCTGCAGCTGCTCGCCCGCGGTCGGGCCGCCGGTAAACGCGCCACGCTCGGCGGCATCCTCCTCTGCAAAGCAGAGGTCAACGGTCGCTTTGCCACACTGGCTCGAACATTATGTCAATTTGAGGAGCTGCACGGAGAACTGTTGCGCGCTAGGCTCTTTCCTTTCGCGGTGAAGTTCTCTGAGTATTACGATCGCGCCTTCCGGCAGGGTACGCCCGTATGGGAGCGCACCAGCGAGCCGAGTGTCTGGGCAGGTTACGTGCTGCTGGCAGAGTGGGTTCTGGCCGATGCCGGTCTGAGTCATCTGCTGGTCAACCGCCGGGGTCCGGCGCTGCTGCCGCCGCAGACGCGCATCATCGATGTATTTGCGCAGCGTGAGGTAACGCTGGCAGCATTTCGCGCCCGCCCTGACCAGAATGTCGCGGCGCAAGCCCCGCGCTTCAGCGCCGGGGATAAGCCGTCTTAAAGCCCGATCATACGCTGTCCGCTCAACCCGCGAAGGGGAGCGCGTTTCACCCTTCCTTCTGCGGAACGATGCCCCGGCGTCAGAGCGGGTCGCCTACGGAAGAGGGGATAGCCAATGTCGAGGCTCCGGATGGTGTAGCGCACTCGCAAGGATATGGCGAGAGCCGGGGAGAGGCGGCGGTGGTTCCTATCAGAATCTCCCGGCTAAAGCCGGGGGATTCTCAGGCTACACGTCTCTGACGGGATGATGCTATCCATCCCCGCGTGTTAGCGCCTGAACCTGCCCGGCCCGCCTTTGCCCTACTTGTCACAGGAATAACGCCCGGCGGGCAGATCAGCACGGCGCCGTTTCCCCCATGAGACAGCTGCAAAGAGCGGGTCGGTCTGCGCTGGCAGTTTTCGCCCGGAAGGAACGTTCCTTCCGGGCGAAAATCCTGCTGGTAATTCGCCTATACTCCCTTCAGCTATATCATGGTCAGGCCGCCACTGACACTGAGCGTCTGGCCGGTGATGAATGCCGCGTCTGGAGATGCCAGAAAGGCGATTGCGGCAGCGACCTCTTCTGGCTGCGCCAGCCGTCGTAGCGGGGTGGCCTTGATCATCGCCTCAACGATGCGCTGGCCACCGGCGTCGGTAAATGCCTTGAGCAAGGGAGTGTCCGTCGGCCCTGGAGCCACACAATTGATGCAGATCCCGTAGCGGGCTACTTCGCGCGCCAGCGCTTTGGCAAAGGCAATAACGCCACCCTTGGCTGCCGAGTAGACCACCTCGCCCGAACTTCCGACCCGTCCCGCGTCAGAGGCAACGCACACGATCCGCCCACGCTGGCGCGCCATCATGCCGGGCAGTACTGCATGAGTACAGGCGATTGGCCCTTTCAAGTTGATCAACAGCACCTTCTCCCACAGCGCCTCATCCGTATCAATAAAAGCGGCAACCCGGTCCCAGCCGGCGTTGTTCACCAGCACATCGATCGGACCCAGCTCTGCCTCAGTCTGCTGGACCATCTGGCGCGCCGATTCGGCCGAGGTCACATCAACGGGGACCGCGATTGCCGTTCCGCCGGCAGCGCGGATCTGGGCGACCGTTTCGCGAGCGGCCTCCATATTGATATCGGCCACCGCTACCTTGCCGCCTTCAGCCACCAGCCGTTTGGCCGTCGCCCGGCCGATGCCGCTGCCCGCTCCCGTGACAATAATGACCTGATCCTGTAAGCGCATCTGCCTGTCTCCTTTCCGCGCGGAGAAAAATTGCACGCTAGCCGCCATCACGTTTATCTCTATTGTATCGTGCCTGGCAATGGGAGCCAGCGGGACATCGGTTGCGGGCTCTGTTCAGCCCTTGCCGCCAGAAAAGCCCGCTGCCAATTCTGGCCAAAAAGAACGTTCTTTTTGGCCAGAATTGATGCTGAGAGTATTGACAGGCCCGGCATCCTCTGCCATACTGAAAAAGAACGTGGCGCCGTTGCCCATAGCTCAGGCGCATATCCAGCACGATATTCAGGAGCACCATGCCGCGCATCTATGGCTTTGCCAATAAAAAGGGCGGACAATCCAAGTCTACCACAACGATTCTGCTCGCCCGCCTCCTTGCCCACCATGGCGCACGGGTGCTGGCCGTTGACGCTGCGCAGCCTGGCACAACCACTACTGCCTTCCGTACCATGCTGCCCGAGACGTACCACGGTCTGGCCGACCTGCTCAACGCCGTCTTCATGGCACCGCGTCATATCCCGATGGAAACGGTGATACGCGGCGCCCTCGATAACCCGCCACCGCTGCCGCTGTGCGCGGGCGAGAACCTCTGGCTCCTGCCCTACGATGAACGCCTGGACGAGGTGGCCGCACGTTGCCTGCGCCGCGACGATACCCTGGCGCTGATCTTCCACCAGTTGCGCCATGAAGTTGACATAATATTAGTAGACTATCCCACGGACTACGGGCCGCTGATGGAGAACTGCCTCTATGTCACCGATCGTATCATTATTCCGGTGGTCCCGGCACCGGAGGCGATCGATGGCCTGCAGCAGTTTCTCCACGTTATGGCGGAGGCACGCCGGCTGGGACGGCGTGCGACACTTGCCGGCATCCTGATCACGCAGGCGCGCGAGGGCAGCGGCCGCTTTAATGATGTCTGTCGCACGCTGGCTGCCGCGCCGGAGATTGCCGGTGAGCACCTGCGTACCAAGCTCTTTGGCTGGGCCGTCAAGTACAGCGAGCACTTCCCCCAGAGTTTCAAGTTCGGCCAGGCTGTCTGGGAGCGCACGAGCGATGAGACGGTCTGGGCCGGCTACGTGCTCACCGCGGAATGGATCCTGCGCGATGCCGGTCTTGAGCATTTGATCCCGTACCGCGCCGGACCAACCCTCCTGGCACCGACGACGCAAGTGCTCGATCCGTTCAGCCGCACCTTCGTTCCCTGGACCACGGCTGCCAGACGCGCACCAGCCACCATGGCCAGCCAGGGAGCACCAGTTCCTACACCTGAGGAGCAGCGATGATGAGTAAGAGTCTCCTGGAAGCGATGCAGAAGCAATCTCGGCGGCGTAAGTCGGAGGCAGACGCGCCCGGATTGCTGGCCACCAGCGCAACCGATCAAACCAATCTCCAGCCACGTATGCTCCCGCTGGACCGGCTGCGGCCCCTGGAGGATCAACCGCGCGCAGCTATCGCGGAGGATGCTCTCTGGGAACTCCTCGAATCGATGTGGCTCAAGGATCCGCCAGGGCCGAGCGAATCCCTGGTGGTCTCTCCCAATGACGATGGCACCGCCACGATTCTCGGCGGCAATCGACGGTACTTTGCGGTGTTACGCCATAACGAGCTGGTTGATGCCCGCGATGAACGGGTACCGGAGCGACATCGCTGGCGCTATATTACCGAGGTGCCGGTGAGCGTGGATGCGGTGCGGGATCCCTTCTTGCGCTTCCTGCGCGCCTTCGATCTCAATGAACGCGCCGTCGAGCTGAACGACATTGAGCGAGCGCATGCCTACCACCGTTTCGTCACCACCGTGCACCCGGACCTGGGGCGACCAATGACCATTGAAGAGGTCGCCACCCAGATCGCGCATACCAATGTCGATGATGTCCGCGACCATCTGCAACTGCTCTTGCTGCCCGAGCCCGTGCAGGCACTGGTGCGCACGGGAGCTCTGCGTTTCCGCACAGCACTGGCGCTCACTGGCGGGGGCGGCGCTGACCGGCTCAGCGATGACGAGATTGTGGCGCTGGCCGAGATGGCCGCTGCAATGGGATGGTCGCTCAACGAGGCACGTGAGCATGCACGTGCACAGGTCGCTGCGCGCCAGCTCGCGGTGCTTGGCACGACGCCACCACCTCCTCCTGAGCAGCACGTACCTGCCATCGCGCCACGCAAAGGACGCCCACTGGCGGCATCTTCGCTGACCACCATGGCTCGCCAGATTGACCACCTCAGTGAGCTGAGCTCCTCACTCACGCCCGCACGCCTGCGCGACTATTACCATGCTGCACACCTGCTGCATATGGCCACACTGCGACTGCTGGATCAGCTCGAAACGTGTATGCACGAGCAGGGCGTACCGATACCTGACCTGGAGACCTGAGGGGCGGAAGTACGGCACAAAGCCAGACATGGAAGCCATTCCACTTGCTAAAGAGTATTGTAGTTTTAACTAAAGAAAGATAACACCGCTTTCCCTGAGCAGCGAGATGGTGGACATCAGGGCCGGGCGCTCACGACGCCGTCTCAGAATTAACTGGCCCTGGCAATACCTATCACTCCACTCCTAATGCTTTGAGCGCTGCCGCCAGTGGCTCTCCATAGAAGATGGGGTCCACATGCTCAACAATGTCCCCGGAAACCTCCAGGAAGGAGCGCTTGCTCTCCACCGGGATCAGCGCACGCTTTGCCCCATTGTCCATTGCGACCTGCAGTGGCTCGGCGAGCGAGCGCACCGGCAGGACATTGCCCTGGATGGTAAGGTCGCCAAGCACCACCAGCGCCGGACGCACGGCGCGCTCCTTAATGGCCGAGTAGAGCGCAATAAAGAAGGCAATCCCTGCCTGCACGCGCTGTCCAGCACCGGTCAGGCTGATCGCCTGGACATGATGATCACACGTATCCAGTTCGCGATCGATGCTTAATTCCCGCCGCCGGGCGCGCAGGTAGTCGAAAGCCGTGGTGAGCGCCGCTCTGGTCGCCATATCGGGGCTCCCGGTGATGCGCAGCTTCCCGCTCCCATTGGCTATCTTGCTCACCTCGATGCGATGGAGCGCAACTTTGTCTTCTTCAAATGCAGCATAGACACTGCCCGGCGGGAGCGGATCAGGCGAGATGAGATCGCGTCCACCCTCCTCCGGCACGCCGACGAAATGTTCCTGCATGCTCGCATGGTCGAGATAGGAGAAGCTGGTTTGATAATACTCAAATGCTCCCAGCTTCTTCAGCTGCTCTTTGACGCGGCGCCGCCCCTCCAGCGCGAACTCCAGGTAACCGCGCAGCTCCGCGACGCCCACCTCGCGGCCAGGATGCAGCAGCTTGACCAGGCCAGAAACGGTTTTGCGCACCGCTCGCGCATCACGGGCATTGAGATGTGTGCCCAGCGAGAAGTGCGCGTCAATAACATCCGTAAAGTTTTGCTTGCGCGGCTCACGGAGCGCCTCGGCCAGGTAGTCCACCACGAAACCATAGCCCTCGGTCAGCATATTCGTTGCCATCTTGGGCACTTCCCAACCGGGAAGATAGCAGTGCAGGCGATCAATAAAAGCCATATCATCGCGCATCTCGTCAGGCAGCGGGGCAAAGAGATGTGCTGTGCGTACCAGAACGTCTACTGGCTGGTTAATGTTGCCCAGATAGACCATCGAAGCCTCGGCAGCCAGTTCTTCGCGACCGCGACTGAACGAGCCAGACTCCATATAGTCCTTGAGGATCTGGATCGCAGTCTTATCGCTGAACTGGATGCCGGCTACTTCATCGAACGCGACGATATCCCACAATCCTACCAGCCCCATCTTGCCGGTGCTCATATTATAGAAAAGATTGGCAACGGTGGTCCTGCCGCTGGAGACCAGGATGGCGTAGGGGGTCGTCTCACGATAGACAAAGATCTTGCCGGTGCCGCGCGGCCCCAGCTCGATCAGATTATAGTTGCGCTCAGCCATCAGGATCAGGCGTGTCAGGAGCAGGAGCTTGAGTCGCCAGGTCATTCCTGCCGGCTCCAGCCCGAGATAAAGTTCTCGGCAAGCTGAAAGTTGACCAGGCGCAATCCGGCCTGGATGGCTGCAGGATCGTCGGTCGCACAATACTTGCTGGGCAAGTATTCCAGCACATAGATCGGCACATTTGCGCCAACTTTGACTTTGCGCACCAGATCCTTGCGCACCACTTTGCCAGCAAACACCTCAATTGCTTTCTGGTCGAGCGTGGGCATCGTTTATCTCTCCTCAGGGTTCATGAGTGGTGGCGAGACCGGTCTTCCTTCTTGCTGCCGCCGGCTATATCCGAGGACCACGTTCCAGATCTCCTCACAGCCATGGCCGGCGATCTTCCATTCGCTCCTCCAGAGATGAGCGCAGTGAGCGGGGGGCAAGGGAATGATGGCCTGCGCTTATATACTGATCGCCATCTCGACTTTATCCAGCCGCTTCAGCTCCCGACCGGTCACCGCGTCCAGCAAGGATAGGGAAACTAGCGCTGGCTGCGGGATCTCCTGGGTGATCATCAGTGTAACAGTATCGGGCTCAATGGCGCGACTTTCCCCTTCCTTAAGTCGGAGCTGCACGTCACCGGTCGCTTCGATAAAACCATAGGATGCCGCGACCGGCTGGGAGATCACATCCTTTCTGGCCCGGATCTCGACGCGCACGCGTGGCGGCGTAATGGCAAACAGCCCCGTTCCCTGTCCGCTGATCTGCACCGAGCAGAAGCGTGCGCTGATCTTGCGGGACCCGAGCATAATAGTCCAGGCGATGTCGCTGCTTGTCGCTCCAGCGGCCCCGGTCGTTGGCGCTAGCACGACCACTGGAACGGCCATCTCCGGCAAAGAAAGCCCGCCATGGAAATAGGCTCGCGCACCACCCGGCACCTTGAATACGCCAAATCCCCAGGGCACAGCGATCTCCAGAGCGTCGTCATGGCTCAGCCCAAAATCTGCCAGCCGGGCGCAGCAATGATGGATCGGCCGATCCCCCGTAGCCAATCCAGACACGCCGATGCAGGTCAAGCGTCTGACCGCCGGGCGGATCCAGCTTCATATCACTGCCCGATTCTTCGGCAAAGATGAAGCCATGATCGGCGGTCACAATAATGGTCTGGCAACCCAGCCCTGCCAGCTTCCGGACCGCTCTATCGCTGGACCCATGGCGCTGGTCTTACGGATCCGATTCTCCTGGGGTGGACACCCTTCGGCCATCGCACCGGTGTGGTAGTTCAGCACCCGGAAGCGCTGGCAGATGAGTTCGCTGGGGGGCAGCTCTCGCTAACCGGGTGCCGTACGGTGCTCCATCGCCTGCACGCCGCACCGGCGATTGGCACCTTCTACCTGCACCTGGCCCCCGGTGAGGATAGCATCCGCGTGGATGCACCGGCCGGCGCCTTTGGTATGGGCGATCGGCATCTCCTCGACTTTGCTTATGAACGGCTTTCTTACCAAATGGCGCTGCCGATGGTCTCCCGCCTGATCGGTGACTATGGCGGGATGAGTGTCTATAACGCTGCTCTCTACGTTGTTGATCAGGAGGTCCGTCTGCATGCTGAGACCATGGACCGCATCTATCTGGCGGTGCTGCACCACCAGATCGGCCTGCCCATCCAGTATGATCGTCCAACACGTCGTTTTTGCACTGAGGTCGGGAATGACGCTCAGGTCAGGAATAAATAGATAGAATAATTAATCGGAAATAGGGTGCGGCCAGGATTTAACATGCAGGACCAGCAACTGCCGATGATCTGCACTCGTGAGGCAGGTCTCATCGTTGGCGAAACCAGCCCGTTGGAATTCACTTTTGTCAGCAGCCGGGAGTTGCTGCCGCCGCGCCTGGAGTATCTGGTTGTGCCGGGCGTGGAAGAGCATAGCGGCGAGGCGCTCGCTGCGTCCATCAGCAGCGAGCGCGTTGATGTGCTGGCTCAGGTCATTGATATCAGTATTGACTCAGCTATCCTCTCTGAGCGTCTCACCTATGAAGAGACGCTGGCCATCCTACATAGCGCATATGCCCCTCCGCCCAAGATGTATGGTCGCGCCCGGGTAATCGGCTACCTTGCTCATGGCGAGGTCCGTATTCCGCGCTGTGCTGCGACACCTGGCACACCGGTTTATACTGCTGCTGATGCTTTCTTACGGCGCTTTTTCAGCCTGGATGTGGCGTCCGGCGTGCCGGTCGGCGTACTGATTAATCGCCCAGAGGTTCCTGTTGTGCTCGATCCCAATGGGCTACGCCGCCATCTGGCGATCATCGCCCAGACGGGTGCCGGCAAATCCTACCTTGCTGGCCAGCTCTTTGAGAGCCTGCTCCAGCTTGGTACAACCGTCGTGATCTTCGATCCGAACTCGGACTACGTGCAGCTTCGTAAGGCAGCCGGCCAGGAGCAACGACCGTTCCATGCCACTCAAAAGACATCCTTTGCCGAGGATATCATCATCTACCGTATCCCTAGTGTCCAGGGCCGCCGCTTTGCCGATGAGCTTATTGGTCCCACCGAACCCTTTACCGTGCGCTTTGCCGATCTTGAGCCTGATGAAGTGGTCAAGCTTGCCGGCATTGCCGAACGCGCCACAAACATTCGTGCCGTCGTGGCTCTTGCTTGTGCCCATCTGCAACGGCGGGGGGTTGATTATCGCCCGGATGAGCTGATCGCCGAGCTGAACGCCATGGCCACGGGGCACGACTATAGCGGCGGAAATGCTGCTGCTGACGTGTCCCTGGCTGCTGGCGCGGACGAGGAGCTGCGACGCGAAGATCGGCGTGCAGCGCGTAAGGCGGCACGTTATATCGAAGGACTCCGCGATTTTGCTGTCTGGGGCTACCAGGATAGCGCTGTCGAACACCTCATGCAGCCACAACGCCTCACTATCTTCGATCTCGCCAGCGCTGATAAGGTCGTGGCGCCTTACGCTGCCGAGCGGACATTGCACGATATCTGGCGCCTTGCCCTGAGCGGGCAACTGCACCACCCGGTCTTGGTGGTGCTCGAGGAGGCACACAATCCGGTGCCGGCTGATGGCCGCACCCATGCCAGCCGCATCATCAACACCATTGCCGCCAAAGGCCGCAAGTTTCGTATCTTCCTGACATTGATTACCCAACGCCCCAGCAAGATCAGTCAGGATGCTCTCTCACAACGTGGCAGCCAGATCATCATGCGGCTGACCAACCCCGACGACCAGCATGCTGTGCAGCGGGCATCCGAAGCGATCTCGACTGAACTGCTCAGGGATCTCCCAGGGTTGAACAAGGGCGAAGCTATTGTCCTCGGCCAGCTTACCCGTGTGCCGGTGATGATGCAGGTGACGGATAGAGCATCCGCCGAGGGGGGCGGCGATGTGGATGTAGTGGCTGAGCTCATACGTGCCAGCCAGGCTGCCATGGCAGCCTGGCTGGCACACCAGCTGCACGGTCAGGGCACGCCAGCGCGCGGAGTGGTGAGAAGAGCGGGTTATTCGTTTGGCAAGAACTTGAGGAAGGCACGGCTTCCGCTGTCGCTTCTCGGCGACTGGTCCCCGCCGCACCTTTTCTTTTGGCAATACAGCGCTCCTTTTCGCGCCATTGCTCGCAAAAGGAGCGGGTATCAGAGCGTGAGGTCTGGCAATGAGCAGGAGAGCAATGCATGGAACTGATCGGGTCGTGCGCGTCGTGATGACCGCTGATAATCACCTGTCCGCATATACGCCAAAGCTCTCTCCGCAGCGGCTGGCTGAACGCCGACGCCGGCTTGACATGGCCTTCAAGCGCACGGTGGATGAAGCCATCGCGCGCCATGTCCATCTCTTTATCCAGGCCGGTGACCTGTTTGATAGCCTGGACCCGCGCAACCGGGAGCGCGAGTTCGTCGCCGAGCAGCTCGCGCGTCTGCGGGCGGCGGGTGTGCATGTCTTTGCCGCCAGTGGCAACCATGACACGCCGCGCCAGCGCACGGCGCATGGCGGTTCTTCGCCCCAGGGTGTCTACGATCGCTTAGGGGGCCTCCATTACTTTGCTGAAGCGCATAGAGTGCAGCCAGTAGCGCTGGAGGTTGCCGGCCTGCGCCTGGCCATTGCCGGATTGAGCAGCAATCCGGGTGCGCCACCCGGAAGCGATCCCCTGGATGGCGTGCAGCTCGCCGACCCTGAAGGCGTGCTCACCAGTGCCGACCTGGGCATCCTGATCCTGCACGCGGCTATCGAGGGGCACGGCTATCCTGGCGAGGCAGAGATGATCGTGCGGCGCAGCAGCCTGGACCGCCTGAGCGATTTCCAGATTATCCTTGCCGGCCATGTCCATGCTTTCGCAAGCTTTCAGGTGGGCAATAAAGCGGTGGTGGTCTGCGGCGCGACCGAGCGTATGGAGTTCGGCCAGGCCGCAGGCGCGCCCGGCTTTGCCTATCTGGAACTGACGTCCGCTGGCCTGCATCATGCGGAACATATCCCCATTGCCCCGCAGCCACGTCATGTGGTCACGATCCGCACAACTGAGCTCTGGCCCTCGACTGGTTCGGTAGCGAGCAGTGATGGTCAGGTGGAATCGGCAGGAGTCCCGTCAAACCAGGATCCGACGGATATCGTGAAGCACCGTCTGGCGCCGTTCTGCACGGCGGATGCGATGGTGCGCCTGCGCCTGGAGGGACCGGTTACCCGCGATCAGTACCGGAGCCTGGATCTGTACCAGATCTGGCTGTATGGCCAGCAGCGTGCTTTCTCTTTTGAGATTGACGAGAGCAGCCTGTTCCTCGCAGCTGAGCGGCCCGAAGACGCTGTCAGCCGCGGTGAGCGGGTGGCGCCGCGTGACATGCTTGAACAGGTCCTGTGCGAATGGATAGATCGCGCAGCGACGCCGGCAGAGCGTGCCCTGCTGGCGCAAACACGTACGCGCATCTTAGCGTGCTATGACGCACTGATGGGCGGGAGGGCAGGCCAGTGATTACGCTGCGGCACCTGCATGTGGAGAGTTTTAAAGGGCTGCGCTCGGTCGATCTGACGTTCCCTGAGCGCGGCAGCATCCTCATCGCGGGACACAACGAGGCGGGCAAATCCACGCTCTTCGAGGCAGTCTATGTCGCCCTCTACGGCAAGCCGCTCGTCGGCGAAGAGGCCCGTCCCCGGCAAGAGGATATCATTCAGCATAGCCAGCCACGCGCCGTGGTCGAACTCACCTTCGCCGTGGCTGGTCAGGAGCTGACAGTATTGCGCGAGTTTGTACGCGACGGACAACAACGTGCCAGGCTCACTATCCGGCGACCAGATAAGGATGAGGTGATCAACCGTGTGACGGCTGTCAATGAGCGCATCTTGCAGGAGCTCGGCAATCTGGATGGGGAGAGTCTGCGCAACTCCTGCTTTGTCGAGCAAAAGGCACTGGAACGCCTCGAAGATATGTCGCGGGAGGAACGCGAGCGCGCTATCCAGAGATTGCTGGGCCTCGAGCGGCTGACCAGACTGCGTGATCAGTTCCGCTTTACTTCTGAGCAGACGCGCGCATTGCAACTGGCCGAGCGACGCCGCGACCTTGCCTGTGCTCAGGCTCGAGCCCGCGCGGCATCTGAAGAGGAGCAACGTCTGCAAGAGCGCCGCGATGCTGCCCAGATTGCCGGGTGCCTGGAGCAGCTCGATCAGCTCCAAAAACAGGAAGCCGACTATAGCGAGCAGCTCGCAAGATTGGACAAGAGCGAGCAGGATGTGCGCAAGCGCCTGGAAGACATCGCGTGTATGCGCCAGCAGTTAGCTGATTGCGCGCAGGTGGAGCAGCATCTGGCAGATGCCCGGCGGATACGGGATTCAGTGAACCAGCTACGCCGGCAACTCGCTGACCTCGATCGGATCGAGCGCGAACAATTGCCGGCCGCCCGCGGGTGCCTTGACCAGATAGGTAAGGCTGTCCAGGCTGCCGCTGATTATGCGGCCCGAGCGGCGGTCAGCGATGCTGCAGCGGCATCGCTGACCGCCGCTCGGGCAGGCACACGTTTGCCCCTGTTCATGGGGCTGGCTGCGGCGCTGCTCCTGGTACTGATCCTCAGTGTCAGGGCCTGGACTGTTGCTGCTCTGTTCCTTATTGGCGACGTGGCAGCCTGGATATGGTATCTGCGCGCCCGGCAGACGGTCACGCAGAGCAAGAGTAAACTGGAAGTAGCCCGGCAGAGATTGACGGGCGCGCAGGCCGCAATGCAGGCGCTGGTGCAACCTCTGGGATTACCCGATGATCAGACCGCACTTGCAGTGACGCAGGGGAAGAAGCAGGCAGAGGTGCAAGACATGGAACAACAGCTTGCCGGTCGCCAGACTTTGCATGAGGAGTTGCAGCGGTATATGGCAGATCTGGCGGCTGAACTGGCGGCCACGCGTCAGGCAATCGTACAGGTGCTGGCAGCCGCGCGCGCCATTGGGGTTTCGTTTCCGCCGGCTATCCAGGATGGCTTACCAGCCAGCGATGAAGCACAGCCGGATGCGGACCAGCTGAGCACCGCGCTGAGCGCGGTAAAGCAGGCTATCGATGGGACGCTTGCTGCTCGCGATGAGCCAGGTACACAAATGCAGCTCGAGAAACTGCTGCATGAGAAGGGCCGGATTGAGCAGAAGCGCGATGCGACGCAGCAGCAAATCGTGGAGCAGCGACAGGCCATAAGTGGCGCTTTAGCTGCCCGTGGCCTTCCGCAACCAGCCGATTATACGCGCGCTGCGGTAGCCGGGGTGTGGCCACTCACTGCCGAAGTATCTCCCGGCGATATCGATTCGTTGACCAATGCGCTGAACTCAGCACAACAGCGCCGCTATGCGGCGGAGCAGCAGGCAAACCAGCTGATCGCCGATCTGCAACTTCCTTCAGACACGGTACTGGATGTCGCGGAATGCGAGCGACACCTTGCGGAACTCATCCAGGAGCGTGACATTTGCCAGCAGGCAAGAGAGATTGTGCAGGAGGCAGGCAACCGCATTGTGCGCAGAGTGCTGCCGGTGACTGAGCGAAACATGCAGCTTTTACTGCCGCAACTGACGGCCAACCGTTACTGGGATGTGCGCTTAACAGCGCCCGAAGATGACAATGGCCAGCCTGGTGCGGTTGACTACCGCATCCGTGTCTGGGACTCCGCCGCCGGTCGCTATGTAGCGAAAAATCTCTTTTCCGGTGGCACACGCGATCAATTTTCGCTGGCGCTGCGGCTGGCCTTTACGCTGGCAACGTTGCCTCAGGAATTGGGAGTGGCGCCTGGCTTCATTTTCCTGGATGAACCACTGAGTGCCTTCGACGCGCAGCGTGCGCAGGCGCTGGTCGAGCTGCTCACCAGGGGGACTATCGCCAAACAGTTTGACCAGGTGGTGGTGATTTCCCACCACCATGCCTTTGATCCGCGCGCGTTCCAGTACCATGTCCGCCTGGAGGATGGCGAACTGGTGAAGAGTGACCTCCCATAAGCTGTATGCCAACCTATCTCATCATTGCCAGTGAAAGTAACCTGACCAGCCGTGCCATACCCTCATGGCATGTAAGTAAGCAGAGAGCCACCCCGATAGGAGGATCATGATGGATCAAGGTGCTAACAACTCCGTCCATGAAGAACGTGAAAGCGTTCCTGAACAGGGTCCGAAAGTTGATCGAGGACTACCAGGATAGCTCCGCTGGACAATCACCTTCATTGAAGAGGTGTTACTTTTCCCTGCCTGTCGTTGCCGGCGGCTAAGCCAGAAAAGCGACCTTCCAGACACTTGTAGATTGTGCTAAAGATCGTTGCAGTTTGAACTAAACCCCGTTAGAGATTGTACTAAAGGTGTTGGAGATTGTGCTAAAGGTGTTGCACTTTCTACTAAACCTTGTTGGAGATTGTACTAAAGGTGTTGGAGATTCAACTAAAGTTTCCCCAGTCGTTATTCAAACCCGGCGCATGGCCTCCCATGCGGCACAAAGACTATCCAGCCACCCCAACGTCCGTGGTGGAGGGCCGTGGTGCCTGGCTTACAGCCAGCATGAATGGGCAAATTCCGTCTTTTGTAGTTTTTACTAAAGTTCCTTGGTTATTATGCAAAGCATTCATGCAGCGCCAGGGCGCACGACAGGCCATCTTCTGTGCAGTGTGCGGTCGAAAGTGTTGGAGTTTGTCCTAAACTTGTCTTGGAGATTGTACTCAACATGCTAGGACCCTTTGTAGTTTCTACTAAGCCATTTGCAGATTGTGCTCAACTTCGTTGGAGATTGTGCTCAACTTCGTTGGAGATTGTACTCAATTCCGTTGGAGATTGAAACCTACAGGCCGATCCCACAAGGCAGCCTGGGAGGCCATCTGCTGGGATCGTCGCAGCGGCCTATTAAGTAATCTCTATTAAGTTATATTCTATAGAGTTGTACTCTATAGAGTACTTCTCTCTCTCCAAAAAAAGATACAAAAGGCGAGGAGGAGGGGGAGCTACTGCGACATGATGGCCTCTATCGGCGGATATGGGAAGCGCAGCATCAATGAGTTACGGTTTTGTAACCTCCAGTAAGCTACATCCTAATTCCTCTCATTTATGCTCTTAGCAGGGAATTACAATGGAGATGTCGCTGTGTGCTCGCACGCCCCAGGCGGCGTGAGGAATCTGTATGGGCCTCGTAGCGGGAGGGGAAAGGATACGTCTCTATGGCCGGACTGCCTACACAACGAAAAGATCACCATATTCTGGAATCCCGGCATTTCCAGCAATTGATTGATGTGCTTGTGAAGCGAGGATATGAGGTGCTGGGGCCAACGATTCGTGAAAAGGCGATTATCTATGATGAGGTGCGCTCGGTGAGCGACCTCCCCATTGGCTATACCGATGAGCAAGAGGGTGGTACCTATCGGCTGAAGAAGCGTGCAGATCAGGCGTTCTTTGGATATGCGGTAGGGCCGCATTCATGGAAAAAGTTTTTATCCCCGCCCAGGCTTCGGTTATGGCAGGCACAAAAGGATGGAGAAGGTTTCCATCTGCTTCCAGAAGAACACAAGGTTCCCAAATTCGCCTTTCTAGGGGTTCGCTCGTGCGAACTGCATGCTATCGCCATTCAGGACAAGGTGTTCATGGGTGGCCCATATGTCGAATCAACGTATCAAGCGCGCCGGGAACAGACCTTGATTATCGCCATCAACTGCGCTCAGGCCGGAGGCACCTGTTTTTGTGTCTCGATGCACACAGGCCCAAAGGTAACAGGCGATTTTGATCTGGCCTTGACCGAGATTCTGGATGGTGAGCGCCACTACTTTGTGGTTGAGGCTAGCACGGCGTTGGGTATGGAGATTCTCGCGGAGCTTCCCCATCGCGTGGCGAGCGATGAGGAACGAGCGGCAGCGGAGCAGACGGTAGAACGGACTGCCAGCCTGATGGGAAGAACGCTGGATACCACCGACATCAAGTGCCTGCTCTATCGCAATATGGAGCATCCACGCTGGGATGATGTTGCCAAACGCTGCCTGGCATGTGCGAACTGCACGATGGTCTGCCCAACCTGCTTTTGCACGAGCGTTGAAGATGTCACCGACCTTTCAGGCGAGCGTGCCGAACGCTGGAGGCGGTGGGATTCTTGCTTCACGATGGATTTTACCTATACGGCTGGAAGCAGCATTCGCAGTTCAACAAAAGCCCGCTATCGCCAGTGGATGACGCATAAGCTGGCAAGCTGGATCGATCAGTTTGGCACATCCGGCTGTGTGGGCTGTGGCCGCTGCATTACCTGGTGTCCGGTGGGCATTGATATTACTGAGGAGGGGCGTGCGATTCGAGAAAGCGATGGCGCTAGCTCCACTTCAGGAATGGAGGAATAGAGAGGAATAGAGATGCACCGATTCGATACGATTCTTGCAGAGCAGGCATTTTTCAAAGATGTGGACCGGCGCTTGCTTGAAATCATCGCAGGCTGTGCTTCCAATGCGCGCTTCGCTGCTGACGAGTGGATTTTTCAAGAGGGCGAAGATGCCTCCAGGTTTTATCTGATTCTGTATGGCAAGGTGGCGCTAAACGCAATCGTGCCTGGGCGCGGAGAAGTGACGATTCAAACGCTCGGGGAAGGCGAGGTGCTGGGCTGGTCATGGCTCTTTCCGCCCTATCGCTGGCATTTCGGCGCGCGGGCGCTGGAAGTGACGCGAGCCATTGCCTTTGATGGGGCGTGCCTGCGCATGAAGGCAGAAATCGACCATGATCTGGGTTACGAACTGCTCAAGCGCTTTTCGCAGACAATCATCGAGCGGCTTCAGGCCACACGGCTGCAACTGCTCGATGTCTACGGCGTTCATGCGTGAGGTACGATATGTCAGCAGCGCAAGCAACCAATCTGATGGCCCCCGAACTCTGGAGGATTCAGCGCATCCGGCGCGAAACGCCCGATACCTTCACGCTGGACCTTGATCCGGTTGCAGGTGGCGGCATCCCAGCCTTCAAGGCGGGGCAGTTCAATATGCTCTATGTGTTTGGTGTGGGCGAGGTGCCTATCTCAATCAGCGGAGACCCTACCAAGGGGAAATCTCTGGTACATACCGTTCGCTCTGTTGGGTCTGTCACCGGCGTGATGTGCGCGCTCAAACGCCATGATGTGCTGGGCGTGCGCGGTCCGTTTGGGAGTCACTGGCCGGTGGAGGGGGCAATTGGAAGCGATGTAGTCATCGTGGCCGGAGGGCTTGGGCTGGCGCCGCTCCGCCCGGCCATTTATCAAGTCCTGGCCCATCGCAAGCTCTATGGCCGCGTTCTCTTGCTCTATGGCGCGCGCACCCCTGCCGATCTGCTCTACCGGCGCGAGCTTGAGCGTTGGGGCGCCCGGTCGGATATTGAGGTACAGGTGACGGTAGATCGGGGTGCCGCTCCCTGGCGCGGCAATGTGGGAGTGGTCACGCGCTTCATTGCAACCGCGCAGTTTGATCCGCTTGATACTATCGCGTTGGTCTGTGGACCTGAGATCATGATGCACTTCACGCTGTTGGAACTCCAGAAGCGCGGATTGGACGCAGAGCGCATCTTTCTTTCTCTGGAGCGCAACATGAAATGCGCGCTTGGGTTCTGTGGACATTGCCAGTTCGTATCCTTCTTTGAGTGCAAGGATGGCCCGGTCTTCAGATACGATAAGATTCAGCGATGGTTTGGAAAGCGGGAGGTCTGATATGGCTGTGCAGCGGAAGCCAAAACTGGCCGTCTGGAAATTTGCTTCCTGTGATGGGTGTCAGCTCAGCCTGCTGGACTGCGAAGATGAACTGCTGGAGATAGCCGGGCGAGTCGAGATTGCCTCGTTTCCGGAGGCATCGCGGGCGCGCGTCAGAGGACCGTATGATCTCTCGCTGGTCGAAGGGTCGATTACCACGCCCCACGACGCCGAGCGGATTCAACAGGTGCGCCGCGCTTCCAGGTTTTTGGTGACGATTGGCGCTTGTGCTACCTCCGGCGGCATCCAGGCGCTGCGCAACTTCAAGGATGTCAAAGAATTTACCTCCATCGTCTATGCCACCCCCAGCTATATTGACACGCTGGCAACCTCAACCCCCATCGCCGACCACGTGCGCGTGGACTTTGAGCTGCGCGGCTGCCCTATCAATAAAGCGCAGCTCGTGGAGGTCATCAGCGCGTTTCTGCATGGGCGCAAGCCAAACACGCCGCCCCACAGCGTGTGCATTGAATGCAAGCTGCACGGAATAGTCTGTGTGATGGTGGCTCAGGGTATCCCCTGCCTCGGTCCGGTGACACACGCAGGCTGCGGAGCCATCTGCCCGGCCTATCATCGGGGGTGCTATGGCTGCTTTGGACCAATGGAGACGCCTAACACAGCGGCGCTGAGCCGACGCTGGAGCGAACTGGGAGCCTCAAGACAGACGATTCTGCACGTCTACCGCACCTTCAATGCCCAAGCCGAAGCCTTCCGTAAGGAGAGCGAAGTCTATGAACACTAAAACGATCAAGGTAGATATGCTGGCGCGTGTTGAAGGGGAGGGCGCGCTGTATGTGCGGCTCAAAGGCAGCCAGGTTGCCGATGTCAAGCTTAAGATTTTCGAGCCGCCGCGCTTCTTTGAGGCGCTTTTGCGCGGGCGCAGTTTTGAAGACGCACCGGATATTACGGCGCGCATCTGCGGCATCTGCCCGATCGCTTATCAGATGAGCGCGGTACACGCGATAGAGGATGCATTTGGCGTCCAGATTGAGCCGCAGATGCGCGCCTTGCGCCGACTGGTCTATTGCGGCGAATGGATCGAGAGCCACACGCTGCATGTCTTTATGCTGCACGCCCCTGATTTCCTGGGCTATGCCGATGTGGTGCAGATGGCGAAAGATTATCCAGAGGTGATCAAGCGGGCGCTGGAGCTGAAGAAAATTGGCAACGCGGTTATCGCGCTTCTGGGGGGCAGGGCCATTCATCCAGTGAATGTGCGTGTGGGCGGGTTCTATCGGATTCCTTCAAAGCGCGAGCTTGCGCCTCTGGCCGAGCAGTTGAAATGGGCACGCGATGCCGCGCTGGAAACGGTGCGCTGGACAGCAGGGCTGCCTTTCCCAGATTTTGAGTACGATTACGAGTTTGTCGCCCTGCAGCACCCCGACGAGTATCCCTTTAACGAGGGCCGCCTTGTCTCCAATAAAGGCCTGAATATCGCTGTGCGTGGCTATGATAATGCCTTTGTGGAAGAGCATGTCCCCTACACGAACGCCCTCCATTCCCGGCTCAAGGAGCGCGGCGCTTACTTTTTGGGGCCGCTGGCGCGCTACAGCCTGAACTTCGACAAACTCTCGCCGCTGGCGCAGGAGGCAGCGCGGGCGGCTGGCCTGGAGGCGATCTGTCGCAATCCATTTCAGAGTATCATCGTCCGCGCTGTCGAGATTCTGTACGCCTGTGATGAGGCGCTGCGCATCATCGACGGATACGAGATGCCAGATCGGCCTGCGACTGAAATCCACCCGCGTGCCGCCACCGGCTACGCCTGTACGGAAGCGCCACGCGGCACACTGTATCATCGCTATCGCCTGGATGAGACCGGGCAGATTCTGGACGCAAAGATCGTGCCGCCAACCTCGCAGAACCAAAAAATCATCGAGGATGACTTGCGCCGGTTTATCCCGCAGGTACTCCACCTCCCTGAAGATCAGTTGACTTGGCGCTGCGAGCAGACCATTCGCAACTATGACCCATGTATTTCTTGCGCCACGCACTTCCTCAAGCTGTACATCACCTGTGAAGAGTAGGGAGAACTGCTTGCCAACACCGTCCATCCTCATCATCGGGATTGGCAATGACTACCGCAGCGATGATGCCGTTGGCTTGCTCGTGGCGCGAGCGCTCCAGGCCAGGAAGCTGCCTCGTGTCTCCATTCAGGAAGCTACTGGCGAAGGCACAGCGCTGCTGGAGGCGTGGAAAGGAGCGGGCAGCGTCATACTGATCGACGCCGTCACTTCGCAGTCGCCTGCGGGAACGATTCATCAATTGGACGCGCAGACTGGCCCCATCTCACCGGAGTTCTTTGCGCTCTCTACCCATGCCTTCGGGGTTGCTGAGGCGATTGAACTGGCGCGAGTCCTGGGCAATCTCCCACAGCACCTCGTGATCTATGGGATCGAGGGCAAGCGCTTTGTCGCGGGGGTGGGCCTCTCGCCAGAAGTGGAGCGCGCGGCGCATCAGACGATAGAGCGTATCACCCGCCTGGTTCAAAGCTGGCAACAACCGGGGAGGTGAAGGCGGCTTCGATCAATTCTTTCAGCCGCGCACTGAAGCGGGCTACCGGAGCGCCATCGATGACGGTGTGATCCAGGCTCAGTGTCATGCACAAATATTCGCGGATGGCGATTTGCCCTTCTACAACGCCTGGCTTTTCGACAATGCCGTCTGGGCAGCCAGGCAGCTCGAATCTCCTGATGGATGGCGCGGAAGGCTTCTTATTGGCCGCGCGGATGATATAGATATGGGCTGCTTCTGACCTTCTATCCCTCGCTCAATCGCGGTTGCCACATCATCATAAAATAGGGAAATACGATGGGAGACATCCTGAGCAGGCAGATAACCGTTTCGACTGCAGAGATAGCTCACCTACGATCCACGGCGTTTGCTGCGTCGGCTCTCATCAGATGGCAGACGGGAGATGTTGAGGGTGACCACAAAACTGCCGGTACGGCGCGAGGGAACCGGTGAGTAGGCCAGAATACTGCCCTGTTCCACAAGCCGATCAAGTGCATGAGTGAGAGTGCGCCGGGCCCAGGTGGTGTTCGGAGTGGTGATGCCCGCAACTTTGTAGGCGGTATTCGCGATGACACTGACATCGCCGTTGCTATCGCGATTCATGCGATAGCGGGTGTAGAGCCATTGCACCAGGCGCTCAGCGGCGCCGGCGTTGCGCCCTTTATCCAGCTCTTCGGGCAATGGCAGCGGCGGCATGAGCACGTAGTTGGAGCCCAATGTGCCGTCGGGGCGGCGTACTCCCTGGTACCAGCCCAGGGTCAGGGAGATCTTCTCCGGCAGGCCATGCTCCAAGAGCTTGGCTGTTGGAATGCCTTTGGTTTCGCGCCCGGAATACTCGCCGCCGTGGAAGATGATCAGCGGTGACTGGAAGAGGCGGCGCTTGCCCTCTGGCCCATCATCAGGTCCCCACTCGGTGCGCTCGGCAGCCACCGCAATGGTGGAGAGGGCGTAGATCACATCGCGCACGGTGCGTCGGCTCGATGAGGTGTGGTAGCCGCGCTCGTCGCGGCTGTAGCCCAGACGATCCAGCAGGGTGTTAACGTCAAGATTCTCGAGGAATGGCACGCGCCCGTTGCGATCTGCTACCTCATAAAAGAGGTGCATGCAGCGCTCGGCGACCGGCCCCTCGATGCGCGCCACGAGCCGCAGGATCGCTGCGGTCAGCGCATCAGCATCCGTGAGCGCGTCACTGGGAAGTAGCTCGCCGAGTTCACCTTCGAGCTGCACGCCTTGCTTGAGCACTACCCAGCGTCCCTCACCAATGACATCGATGCGCCGGTCCTCTTTACGCAGCGGTGGTCGATGAATCTCCGTGCGCCGATTTGCATAATCAGCATCAACGGCGATTAAAGCGCTCTGATTGCGTGCTGCCAACCGCCGATCGGTGCGCCCCCTGCTGCGCTTTTTGCCGGCGTGTGCCTGTTCAGACTCCACGTCGGCAGGCTGGGGAAAGAGTGATTGGGCACTGTTGAGATCAGGGGTGGTAGACACCTGAATACTGATGGGCTGGCCAGCAACGTCACTGAGCGCCAGCTCGATGCGCGCGCGCAGCGGACCGGCCAGCTGGTCACGTACCGCGCTGCTTGGAGCCGTCAGGCGCAGGGTTGGCGTGGGGGAATCATCCCAGCCAGCGGCGGTTGCCGGCAGGATCCAGGAGGCAAAGGCGGCGCTGGATAGCTCTTGCTTAATGCGCTCACGTGCCAGTATCCAGAGTGTCTGTGCCGCTGGCATAGCACGGGCGGGGCGCTCCGGGGTGCTATCTATGGGACGGTCAAAAAGCACGGGTTGCGAGGATGGAGTCTTCCGTCGTGGCATTGGACCTCCTCATTACCCCCTGAAGTGATCGCTCAGTGCAGCGGCCATATCGTGATTGCTCTGGGCTATTGATAGCACATATGCACCAATATTGCAAGCCCGATTCCTGGCACCAAGCAGGGCCATTGCAAAGTCAGGAGCGAACCACACCGGTTACCGTCGTTTGACACGAACCAGACTAGTGCGTCGCGATCCCTAACGCCCGCTGCGCCGCGCCGAGAGCACGGGCCACCGCTGCCGATACAGCGCAGCTCTCCGGGTGAGCACCGGCAGAGCGTAGGCGGTGATGTCATAGAACAGGTGTGCAGCTACCGCGGCGATCAGGCCGAATAGGAGGAATGCCACCAGATAGACCAGTCCGCCGGCAAATTGCGGCAGCACTTTCAGGGGATGGGGCCGACCGATGCCGCGATTGGTTAGGTGGAGGAGGGACCAGAGTAGGTTGCCACCCAGTGCCCAGCCGATGAAGGGACCGCCAAGGAGATCAGGCAATACCATGGCGAAGAGCACGCGCGCCAGCGTCTCCTCCAGCATGATAGCCTGGATGACGGCCAGCCAGCCGGGCCAGCTTAGATCATATGGCGGAAGCTCCTCACCGGTACAGCGCCACTCGGTGCGTGGCTGGCCATCAACACCGGGGTGGATGCGCAGCACGGCGGACAGCAGCAGCGCCGCTAATGCCACACTGACCAGCAGCAGCAATGCAAACTGGGCCCCGGCTTCCCACGGCGACCACGAGGTGAGCTGACCCAGGAGCAGCGGGCGCCAGCCCTGGCGCCGGCCGGCGCTGACGAGCGTGAGGCCGGCCAGCGCCCAGAGCCAGCCACGCATGGGCACGCTGAACAGCGCCACAGCCCTTTGTCGGGACCACTCACGCCTTTTTGCCACCAGATCCTCCACAAAGAAAGAGACAGTGCAGCCTGCTGCTACCGCTTCGGCTTCCAGCCGGCAGCGGTGCCGTGGCTCTCTGCTCGCAACGCCCTTATGACCAGGGCACAGTTTTTATGTGTGGTGCTGCCGGGTGATATATTTCCGCGGCACTTGCTGTGACAGTTCTGGTCATCTGCGCACTTTTTAGTTGCAGAGCTGGCTCGTCGATTATCAGGACGATAACGACGGTGATCCAGACGAGCATGGCCAGTTGCTGCGAAAAGTATGTCTCGTTCACTAGCCCGTGCAGCGTGAGTGCGCAGGCGCCCAGGCATGAGCCCACAAGCACACGGCGCAGGAGCGCCGCCTCAGGCGTTGCGAGCTGGCGCAGCATGCGCGAGCGCTGCATGGCCATCCATGCAAGTTGACATAATATCCAAAGATAGCTGACCAGCCCCAGGAGGCCAGTATTAAGCCAGAAGTTCAACAGCAGATTATCTACCTGACTGATATACGGATGGGTGGCTGCGGGGGTACGTGCGCCGTGGTAGATCGGGATCCAGTACGGGTGGCGGGAGTAGAAGGGACTGTAGAGCCAGACAAAGCGGGCAAAGCCAATGCCCCGCACCGGGTGATCCGCGATCATATGGAGTGCAGCCAGCCAGATGAAGAGGCGCAGCTGGCCGGTGCCATGGTGACCTGTCCAGAGGCTGTGGATCAGCAATGGACCGGCGATTACCAAGCTGGCTGCCACAACGCCTTCCATGATGAGCCGCTGCCGGCGCGGCAACGCCAGAGCAAGCAGGATGAGCGCTGTGCTACTCGTGAACAGCCAAGCTCCTCGAGACTTGGTGAGATAGAGTCCCAGGGCCAGCAGCAGGAGCAAAGGGAGCAGCGCCAGCCGCCGGTGTGAGCGCTGTACCCAGTCCAGAGCCAGCAACGCTGCCAGCAGGATGATGGTATATTCCAGAAAGGCTCCGGTCAGGTTGGGGCTGAGAAATCCTGCCGCGCGAAACACCAGACCACCCGGCTCCCATGCCTGCCATGGTGTGAAGTAGCTCGCCTGGTAGAAGATGTTGATCGTGACCTCCAGGCCCGCCAGGAGCACGGCGGTGATCAGCCGCAAGAGGTCGGCACGCGTGCGCAGGACGAGCAGGAGCAGCACGGCATAAACATAGGGCTCGGCGCAGGTTTGCAGGTATGCCGTGCGGCTATCATAGGTGCTGGAGAGGGTGAGTGCGAGCGTGGCGGCGATCACCAGCAGCCCGGCTGGCACTGCCATTGGTCCGAAGCGCTGGGGGAGCTTGCGCCAGGCCGTGCGCAACGCCTGGCGCTGCGGGCCAATAAGCGTCTGGCCGGCCACCGCAACCATGCAGAGAATCAGGGCGACGAAGAGCGGCGTTGTGTAGAGGTGGTGGCGGATGAGTGGGCGTACATAGGAATAGAACGGCAGGGCGAGCGGCAGAAGCGTGACGGCGATGTGCGGGCGCAACCAGGTGAGCGTCAGCGCTGCCAGGAGCAGCAGCATCCCTATGGTTGTTGAGGGCCGATGGAAGAGCAAGAAGAACACCCCGGGCAGTCCTACTGTCACCAGCACATCATACCGGTCCACCGCATGCCACATCTTCATAAACCACTTCCCTCTCCTGCCGCCGACCGCAGAATTTTTGCGGAGATATTGTCCTGTTTTTCCTCTTCTGGCGTCGCTCTATTTTGTGTAATATGCAAAGTGATCTTAAAAGCTGAAAATTCTCCCAGATATTGGCCTGGCGCCAGGCCGATTTTGCTGGGCTATTAGCCCAGCAACGGTAGGCAATTCTCCCATTGACGCTCGCCTTGAGTCCATCATATGCTTACCTTGCAGCAAGGCCAATACCCACGACTATCATGATAACGTATTTTGCTGCGGAAAGCGAGTAGTTGGGAAAGGAGGGCGGCGCCTCTCGCTTCGCTCGATATCCTCCAGGGACATCCCCTGTGCCGCAAGGCGGGGGTTTTCCGCGCCGCGTAGAGCATGATTATTTCGGTTGAGGTTCGCGGCACTGTGCGGTGTGGCTGGCGCCAGTGCCGGCGACCCGCTGACGTGGTAGCTGTGGTGCGCTATCCCCACTCGGGTCCCAGCCTTGTCTACCACTGCCGCCGCTGCTGGATCGAAGCGCAGGAGCTGGCGGAAGAGCAGGGTCTGTTTACCGTGCAATCGGTGCATGATCTGCCGGAACATCCACCGGCCCTTCCCACGCTCGCGGAATCATTGGCGCGCCGTGCGCCGGCAGCGCATCCAGCCTCCCTGCCATCCCGATCGCCTCGCCGGTTGAACCAGCGCCTCTCCTGACCTGTCAGAACAGGCTGGCGGCGTGTCGGATTCCCCTGTGCCCATCCGCTGTTCTACCTGGCTGTGGCCAGGCAGCGGGTCTATCTATCCTGCCCATCTTTTTGCCAGATGTTGACAATGCTGGATTATCTCGCTATACTACCCTTGATACCAGCTGCAAAAAAAGCTTGTGGGATGCAAAAGATCCCGCCATGGTTGGGCTGGTGGGGAGCTGGATCTCACGTGGTTAGGTGGTTTCTGGGGGGGTTATGTTCACACACGAGGACATCGAGCGGGCTCTGGAGGAGGGGCGCATTCAGCTGGCGCGGGAGATGCATGACACCGTCATCCAGCCGCTGACGACGCTGGTGACCAGTCTGGAGGCACAGAAGTACCGCCAGCTGAGTCCCGGGCAGCTAGAGGCGTATCTCGACGCCTGGCAAGAGTTAGCTCGTGAAGCGCTCGATTGTTTGCGTCAAACGCTTGCCGGTCTCCGCAATCATCATCCTCATTCCCGGCTGGGATTTATCTCTGCTGCGCAAGGCTACCTTATCCCCGCGTTACGTGCCGAGGGCCATCGGGTGACCTTTGAGCACCGCGACTGGCCCGATGATCTGCCGGTTGAGTATGTCTCGAATCTTTATCTGATCCTGCGCGAGGCACTGACAAATATCAAGAAGCATGCTCGTGCCTCTGAGGTCGCTATCCTCTTGCGCGGTGGTGGCCATCTCAGCATGACGATTGTCGACAATGGCGTTGGCTTTACCCCTGCTCTCGCCAGACCAGCGAATACCCCGCGTGGGATGCGCTTTGGACTGGCTGGCATGTATGAGCGCGTTGCTGCGCTTGGGGGCACGATGCGGATTGAGAGCACTCCTGGCCAGGGCACGCGCATCGAGGTTATAGTTCCGCAGCCTGCTTCCAGATCGGGGCCCGGGGAAACCGCTGGATACCGACGGGCACCTGCTGGCGGGGTGATCGCAGGCCATCAGCGGTAGAAGGCTCAGGGGCGTCCAGCTCTACCTGGCACGAACCCTGGTGATCGAGAGAAAGGAAGAGGGAACATGGAGACAGAGCAGGGAGGATCGCCGATTCGCGTGGTCATTGCCGATGACCAGCGGCTGTTGCGTGAGGGGCTGGCCAGTATTCTGAGCGCTGAGCCCTCGATTGCCGTGGTCGGCCTGGCTGCCAATGGTCGGGAGGCAGTTGATCTTGCCGGGCAGGTGCAGCCAGATATTATTTTGATGGATATTCGCATGCCTGTGATGGATGGCATTGAGGCAATCCAGGCAATCAAAGCTTCCTGGCCGGCAGTGAAGGTCATTATCCTGACCTCATTTCTCTCCGATGGCTATGTGGTTGAGGGGTTGATGGCTGGCGCCGACGGCTATGTGCTGAAGGATACCTCGCCGGCAGCGCTGATCTCGAGCATCCATACGGTGCATGCCGGTGGCCAGGTGATCGAGTCAGGGGTAGCACAGCGTGTAGCTGCGCTGCTCGCCAAGCAGAATCACGATCGCAACGAGTGCTACGATGGGATGACTACCCGCGAGGTGCAGTTGCTGGCGATGGTTGCGCGTGGGATGGTCGCCAAGGAGATCGCCCACACCCTGCGGATCAGCGAAAAGACGGTGCGTAACCATATCAGTAATATCTATCGTAAGCTGGGCATCTATGATCGTTCCCAGGCAGTGATCTATGCGATGAAGAAGGGCCTGGTGGCAATGGACTGATGCTACCGGTAAGAAAGCTGCGCCTGTTGTTTCGGGCCGGCTGCACCGCTGGGTATGTCCCAGGCAAAATAGGACAATCGCCCAGATGGCGCTGGCCAGAGGCACGACGATAAGGAGCACAATGCCGATCTGTGCTCCATTTTTGCCGTATTCCGGTGGATCTATCAACCTGACAGGCGGGGATATCTCCTGATGCAACAATTGTGGAACCGCATATGTACGGTGAAGTATCACGATTTCTGTCCCTTACCAGGCTAGGCAGAATACCTATTTACTGTGCGAACAGCCTGGACTACACTCCAACTATGCTTCATGCGGAACCTTTGGGCAGGGCCGCAACATCATGGACGAAGTGCCCTCATCCGGCCTGAATTGATAGATGATGGCGGATGCCGGTAGTTCCTCACCCGCGCGCGGGTATACCGCCGGATGAGGTAGTGCTTAGGGGAGGAAAAACGGTGTTTATTGGGTATCTGCGGGTAGTGGCACGAAGGTGGTATATCCTGGTGATCCTTCTTGTCCTCTCCCTGCTTGTTCTCGTAGGCGTGCTGACACTGTTCCAGCAGGCGACGGCGCGCGTCATTGTGCCGTTTCCATCGCAGCAGACCAACTCTAACTTCCAGAACGTTGCCACCAGCTATGCGGTGGCCAACCAGGTGATTCATGACATGAATCTCCACACGAACCCGACTAGCCTGCTTAATAAGGTCACCGTATCGCTTGAGTATCAATCCAATGTCTATGATATTAACGTGCGTGATACCAATGCGAACCGGGCCATCGCTATTGCCCAGCGCTGGACCCAGGATACCATTGCCCTTTACACGGAGCTGAACACCGCCGCGGACAGCCAGGCGTACCAGAAGGCGCAACAGCAACTCAGCGGCGTCGAGTCGCGGATTCTCAATCTGCAGAAGCAGCTCGTCGCTTTTGAGTACCAGCATCCTGAGCTAGTGAACACGCAGATCACCTCCAATCAGACCGGCAGTAGCAGCACCTCAAGTTCGCAAAGCTCATCGTCGCAAAGCTCATCGAGTGGCTCAAGCGGCACCGGGCAATCGGTGAATGTTTCGGTCCAGTCAACGCCACAGCCGGGGATCGGCAATACGACCACCACGACGATTGGACCAACCTCATCAAGTAACTCGTCAAGTTCAACTTCAAGCAGCAGCGTGACCGGTTCATCGTCGCAGCACTCAAGCAGCAGCACGGTCACCACGACGAATAACACACCGGGCCGGGCTTCCGATGCTGAGGCGCTGGCGATGCTCAAGCAGCAGCTTGCCGATGCGCAGGCGATCTATGACCAGATGAATGCGGTGGTTGGCTCGCAGCAGGGTGCGTCGCTGAACAATGCCAGCCTGAACACGCCGGTTATTCTGGACCCGGCGCATATTCCGCCGCCAAACTGGCTCCTGCTGGTTCCTTTCACCATTCTGCTGGCGCTCTTGCTTGGTATCGGCATCATCTTTGGGGTTGAGTATTTTGACCAGCGCATCTACAATCCCGATGCAATTGAGAAGGTGCTCAATGCGCCGGTTATTGTTGCTGCCCCGTTGAAGACGAAGAAGCAACCGCGACAGCTCAGCGGCGCGACGGCTGGTGGCTGGCGTCCAGGTCTGCCTGAGCCAGATCGCTCGATGTACTGGCGCGATAATGGCTAGCACGCTGGCAACGGTCTGGCAAGCGGAACCGTGAGGATAGGTCAGCAGCAGGGAGGATAGCGGGAGGGCGACCGCACGAGTCGCCCCCTCACCAGAGTCATGAGGAGTTTAGCGGAGATTCAAGGATAAAAAAGAAGAAGTGCGGCGATGTTCGCCATCGCCCGGAGGTACCTGACCTACAGGGGTATCTCTTCTAAAGGGGGTTCACGAGTGGAAACAAAAGTTGCGGCTCCCGCACGGGCTGTCATGATCCCGCCCGGTGCGCCCGGAAAACCGATGGTCGGAGCCAGAGGTAGAAAAGGGAAGATCGATCCACGTAGTTATCTGCTCACGCCAGAGTCTCTGGCGACCGAGCGAGCTGAGGTCTATCGCCAGTTGAAGGCGGTGATCCGGCTCAATCCGGCGTCACCTCAGGTTATCCTGGTGACCAGTGCCCGCCATGGCGAGGGGCGCACGATCAGCGCGCTGAATCTGGCTATCGCCTTTGCGCAGGAAAGCGACCGTATCGCCTATGTTGAGGCAGATTTCCGTCGCCCGGGTCTGGCCAATCTCTTTGCCGTAGATGAAGATCGCTGCCTCTCCCGCTTGCTCCTCCAGGGCGGCGTGGTTGGCGATATGATGCAGGCGTCGGAGGTCCCTGGCCTCTATTTGCTGCCGGCCGGGCGGCCACCAGCCTCACCGGAGTTGCTAGCATCGCCCCAGATGCGCAGTGTGCTCGAGGCGCTGCGGCGCGGGGGGGACCGCATCATCATTGATTGCGCTCCCTATCTACCCTACGCTGAGGTATCGCTGCTGGCAGCGCAGCTCGATGGCGTGGTCATTGTAACTCGTGAAGGGGCAACGCGCGAGGATGAGCTGAAGCTGCTGCACCGGCGCTTGACCGATGCCCGGTCACGTGTCCTTGGTGCCGTCTTCCTGCGCTAGCGTGTCCATCCGGGAAGTGTCGCTGGCAGCCATACTGGCCTGCGTGTGGCGCAAGCGTTCGCAAAAACCGTTTTTCTGCTCTGCGTTACCGGTCGGGTAGGGTGGGGAGTGACCGGCGGTAGTCGGTCACTGAGCCAGGGGGAGCGGGGAGAGCCTCCCCGATCTTCCCTCTTTTTATGTTGTGGATGAAGGGGATCAGGATAGATTCATGGAGCAAGGAACAGTGCGCCCTTCTGGATCGCGTGTGCTGATCATTGGGCTGGACGGAGCAACATTCCGGGTGATGCAGCCACTCCTTAATGCGGGGAAGCTTCCCACTATCGGGCGCCTGATAGCGCAGGGGGTCAGTGGCGTGCTCACGTCGATTATTCCTCCGCATACTGGCCCGGCCTGGCCATCGATGTTTACGGGCAAGAATCCCGGCAAACATGGCATCTTCTTGTTTGAGCATGGTGATGTCCGCAATTATCTTTGCTATAGCGGTCTGGTGACCTCCGATATGGTTGCAGGGCAGACGTTATTCGACCTGGCCGGGAAGCGCGGCCTGCGCGTCGCGGCCATCCGTGTCCCGATGACCTATCCGGCCTGGCAGATCAATGGTGTGATGGTCAGTGGTTACCCGGCGACGGGGCTGACCAGCCGCTATGTCTATCCACCAGAGCTGGAGAAGGAGATTCCGCCGATCAGCCGGGCCCGCTTTGGGCTGCGCGGCAATCCACCGCAGGAATATCAGCAGCACCTGGAAGAAGAGATTGACGCGACGACGCGTCTCTCCTGCAAGCTTCTCGGCCAGGAGCGCTGGGATCTCTGCATGCTGGTTTATCAGCAGCCTGACCATGCGCACCACTGGCTATGGCGTTATATGGACCCGGAAAGCCCCTTGTATACTCCTGAGGATGCGGCGAAGTACGGTCACTTCATCAATGCCTGTTACGAGCGCATTGACGCCGGTATTGCCCAGATTCTTGAACATGTTGATGAGAATACTGTGATCTTCATTGTTTCCGATCATGGGGCCGATCGTACACCGAACCATTGCTTTTATACCAACCGCTGGTTGCGATCGCTCGGCCTGCTCGCTGGCAGGCGCGCTCGGCCGGGCATTGGTCGCCGCTTATACAATCTTCGTCGTCTGGTTCCTGCTGGCTGGCGTAGTGAGGCCGTGCGCTTTATTCGCGTGCGCTTGCCAGTACGGCTCGGCGATCGCGTACGGCGTTATATGATGAATGCTGACCAGTATGACTGGTCACGCACCCGGGCCTATCGCTTCCCGATCTATCACCTGGAAGCGATCGCAATTAACCTGAAGGGGCGCCAGCCTGAGGGTATTGTGGAGCCAGGCGATGAGTATGAACGGCTGCGCGATGAGATCATTCAGGAGCTGCGCAAGCTCCGGGTTCCGGGAACCGATGAACCGCTGGTGCGCGAAATTTACAAGCGAGAGGAGATTTTCTCTGGACCGTATACCGAGCGCGCGCCGGATATCATCTTTAGTCTGGCTCCCGACTATGATGGCTCGCGTGAGATTGGCCTGGATGGCGATTTCTTTGGCCCCATGCCGCCGAGCGCGCTAATCAATCATAATGGCTGGCATGACCGCGATGGCATTTTTATCGCTGCGGGACCATCAGTGCAGGTGGGGATGAAGCTGGATCATGCCCATTTGCTTGATGTGGCGCCAACGGTGCTGTATACCCTGGGGCTGCCGATACCCACTGATATGGATGGGCGCGTGCTCACGGAGGTTTTTACCATCCAGCACGAGCAACAGTGGGAGGAAGCAGCGCCGATCACGGCCGCAGTAGGTACCAGTACCGTATTGAGTAGTGCGGAAGAAGCAGATATCAAGGAGCGATTGCGCAACCTGGGATATCTGTGAGCAGCTGATCGCCATCAACAGGCAACGATCGGTTTGTATGCATCTGATAGTCGTGGCTCATGAAGCAGGAATAGGCTGATCGCTGCAAGGGGCGCTCCTGCGGAGAGAGGGAGAAGAGCATGCGTGCGCAAGGATGGGCGAACGCAGCCGGTTGGGTATGGGACGAGCAGAGCGGCGTGTGGAGGGTAGCAGGGACAGGCAGACCGGCGGAGTCACACCCGGCCCGACGGCCAGGCGAATCGCTGGCGCAAGTGATGCAGAACGGGCGGGGCAGCAGGGATGCGCCCCGTCCCGATACCACAGGCGCACCAGAAGGTGATGGGCAGACGAGCGATCTCAACAGCAGACGCATGCCGCATGATCGGCGTGTCCAAAAAGCGGGACTGCTGCGACGCAGCGTTGTCGAGTCGTTGATCTTTCTCACCATCACGACGCTCGTTGGGCGTGGCTCGCAGATTGTAGCCACCCTGGTACTGACGAAAATCCTTTCCGTCTCTGACTTTGGCGTTGTCAATATTGTTGGCATCATCATTACCAGCTTCATGCTGGTGCGCACGTCGTTCTTCTTCCAGACACTGATGCATCGCCAGACCCATGTGCGCGAATCGGCTGATGTGGCGTTCTGGGGGGCGGTGATTAGTGGTTTCGGCCTCTGGATGCTGGCAATCGTCACCGCACCGGCAATTGCCGGTTTCTTCCGCAGCCCGCTGGTTGGGCCCGTGTTGGGCATCTCGGCGCTGGCTTTTTTCATCTCATCGATTGGCCTGGTGCCCGACACCCTGTTTGAAAAAGAACTCCAGTTTCGGCGCAAGAGCCTGGCAGAGGCGGCGCAGCCGCTGATCTACTCGGTCGTTGCCGTCGGGCTGGCCCTGGCCCGGTTCGGCGTCTATTCCTTCGTCTGGGCTGAGGTCGTCAGCAGCGCTGTCTGGGCCGTCTGGATCTTTGCTATCTCACCCTACCGGCCCTCGTTCACTATTAACTGGAAGGTCTGCCGCGAGCTGCTCTCCTATGGCCGCTTTGTTTTTGGCGCAGCCGTGGTGGGGCTCATCTTCAACAACATCGATAACGCCAGTGTTGCTCGCTTCCTTGGGGCGCAGGCGCTGGGATTCTATGCGCTTGCCTTTGTCTTTGCGAACTTTGCGGCAGTGAACCTCACTGGCCTGATCGTTTCGAGTGTGGTCCTGCCCGTCTTCTCGAAGCTGCAAAACGACATAGAGGCGCAACGTCGAGCGCTCGATAGCACGCTGCGTTACGTGGGCCTCTACACTGCACCGTTCACTATTGGCCTGATCGTGCTGGCGCCGGTCTTCATGCATGCGCTCTATGGCCACAAGTGGGATGGTGCCATTGCGCCGCTGCAAATACTGGCAATCTATGGCTGGGCCGGATCATATGGGACAGTCCTTGGCAGCATGTGCAATGGCCTGGGCAAGGCACGAGCGATGGCCTGGATAACCTATTTCCGTTTGGTGCTGGTATTGCCCCTCATTTACTGGGCACCGGCACACTTCTTTGTAGCAGGCACTGCCTGGAACTTCACCATAGCCAAGGTGGTCGGCACGCTCATATCGCTGATCTACATGCAACGCCTGCTCAAGTTCTCGATCCGGATCATGACCTGGCGCCTGATACAGCCGCTGTTGGTGGCCATGTGCGCCGGTGCTGGTGTGCTGGTGTTCCATGCGTTTATCCATGTCAATGCACGCCTGGCCCTGGGCCTGGAGGCAGTGGTGTTCATGGCCATCTTCGTGGCGGTCTACGCGCTGATAGATCCCCGGTTCCTGGTCGAGGCGATAACGATGCCCTTGCGCCGACACAGGGGCCGCCAGGCGCCGGATGAGCCGATCACGATGGCGTTGCCTGCCCTGATCGCTGCCCCCCCCGCTCATTCGCTCGCTCGCCCTGCCCGAGCTGGATCGGGGGATGACCTGCCGCTTCCCCCCATCCCTCCTGCCGACCGATCGCTTTATAATGGGGATGAACGGCCAACACTCCGGCCCATGCGTCTGGTTTCGCTCGATGAGATCGCCTCTGCACCGACCACACCACTCCAGCAACCCCAGGCGGATCCCTGAGAGGCGCGCGTTCTTGGGGAGGTGTCTTACCGCTCTCGTCGGCCAGTATTCCGGCTGCCGGCATCGTTCGGGTAACCTGCGGTCCCGATCTGGGCGGTAGCGCCCGGATAATAGGCAAACTGCCTGATGATCAGTAGGTGCTTTGCCCGATTTACTTTCAATGGTAGAGCAGCGTATCATGGTGTACGCTGCCAGTAAATGACAGCTGCAGGAAGGCTGATGATAGAGCGATCTTCAGCCGCTCACCAAACAAGGTACAGGGAGAACGCTGGCTCCCTGTCAGAGCAGAGGGTATCCCTGCTCTCCTCTTTGTGGCCGCTGTCAGGAGAGGATCCTGAATCAGTGCATCATGTCCTGGTGGGGAAAGGCAGAGCCTTATGAATATGGTCTTTCTTATCGATCTCCCGGAGCTGGGTGGGGCGGAGCTCAGTGTTGTTGATTACTTGCGATTTCCTGATAAGTTGCCATTCCACCCCATTTTAGTTACACCGCGCGAGGGTCCTCTCGTCACTGAGTGCCGTAAGCTTGGCGTTGAGTGCCATATCCTGCCGATGCCAGAGCTGGTCGAGTATGAGACCACGCCCAATGTGTTCAAGACGACGCGTAACCCCCTCCGCTGGGCCCACTACTTCCTGCGGACTGCGGGCACGATCCGTCGCCTGACACGGTTCCTGCGCGCGCACGATACCATTATCCTGCACACCAATACCCATCGCTCTCATTTTTATGGCACGCTCGCTGCGCGCCTGGCGCGACGGAAGATCCGGGTCGTATGGACGCTCCGGAGCACCGTTGAGAAGCCCTGGCTGTTGACCCTGTATGCCATTGCTGGCATCTTTGCTGATGCCATTGCCTGCATTTCTGATCCGGTACTTGAACCATACAAGAAATACCCCTGGCTGCGCCGCAAGATGGTGAAGATCTACGGGAGTATCGCCATCTCGAGCGTCAGGTGGGACGAGGCAGACGTTGCGCGGCTCCGTGATGAGCTGGGACTGCACGGCAAGTTTCCTGTATGCAGCTCGATCGGGCAGCTTACGCCGTATAAAGGCTTTGCCGATCTGATCCAGGCCATGCCAGCGATCCTGGAGCGTTTGCCCGATGCCTACTTGCTGATCGTCGGCAAGGCGTTCTTCAACGATCAGGCATATGTGGACGCGCTCCATGCACTGGTGCGCGAGCTCAACGTTGGCCATGCGGTGAAATTCACCGGTTTCCGTTACGATGTTCCGGCGATCATCGCTGCTTCTGATGAGCTGATCTCGGCTACCTGGGAAGAGCCGCTCGGCCGTACTATCCTGGAGGCGATGGCTGCTGGCACTCCCGTGGTCGCAACGAATGGCGGCGGCGTCAAGGAGGTGATCACCGATGGCCAGGACGGGGTGCTCTTCCAGCTGCGTCAGGTAGATGATCTGGCGCGGGCAATTATCCAGGTAGCGACAGATAGCGAGCTCCGGCAGCGGATAATTCGTAATGCCCGGCAGCGGGTGCGGCGCTTCGATACCCTGGTAGAGCTGGCCCAGTATGCCGTGCTCTATCGTGGCGTGCTTGATGGCAACTTCTCGCAGTTGCTGGCCAGCGGGGCTATCGCCGCCGCCGCGGACCGTGCGATGGCTGAGCAAAGCCAGGAGTGTGATGATCACCGCTCACCAGCCAGTGTCCGGTTCACGCTGCCCTCCGGGCGCTATCCGGAGACGGGTGCGGTGAGCAGAGAAGGAGAAAGCTAACGGCTACAGGCCGGGAGCTCATCGATGGAGCGTGAGGAGGGGCATCCGGGATGCGCATTGCTATCAACGCCTCAGTGGCGCGTGATCGCTGTACCGGCATCGGCATCTATGGACGGAGCCTGATGGCCGCGTTAATTGCGGTGGCGCCGGCAGACTGCATCTTTGACCTGTATACGGGTGGTGGCCTGTCCTCATTCCTGTCGCCGCGCCGCACTGCCAGCACCGCAGGATATGGCGCAACAACCTGGCATCATGAGGTGCCTGGCGGTGTCAGACGCCTGCTGTGGGACAACTGGTCGATGGGGCGCGCCGCACGCCGCTTTTGCGCCGATGTGCTGCATAGCACCACGCACTACCTGCCACTCTCGCTGCCCTGTCCGGCCGTAATGACCGTCCATGATATGGCCATTTATCATCGGTACCCCGCTACTATTATAGCGTCTTCGTCCGGCCAGGGTGAGCGGGTAATGCGCACTGAGGTGCGCCCCTGGGCCAACCGGACCATTGGGAGACTGCTCTTCGAACGGTCTGTACGCAGTGCCAGTCGACTCATTGCCGTCTCTGAGACGGTCCGCGATGGTTTACAAACCTTCCTGAAAGTGCCGGCAGAGAAGATTCGCGTCATCTACGAAGGCGTTGATCCCTGCTTCCATCCGAACCAGGAGGCCACAGCCATGGCCGCGGCCCGTGCCCGCTATGGGATCCATGCGCCCTATATTATCTCGGTGGCTACAGGAGAGCCGCGTAAGAACTTGCTGCGCTTGCTGCGTGCATTCCGCCGCCTGAAAGATCAGCATCCGGAGCTGCCACACGTCCTGGTGCGTGTGGGTGGGCGCGGCTGGCTGGATAAACCGATTCAAGAGGAGACCGAGTTACTGCAAGCGCGCGGGCAGCTCGTGCAGACCGGGCTGCTTCCCCATGAGGAGCTGCCCCTCCTCTATGCCGGTGCCGCTGCGGCTGTCTATCCTTCTCTCCTCGAGGGTTTCGGTCTGCCTCCACTGGAGGCGATAGCCTGTGGAGTTCCCCTGGTTGCCTCAACGGTATCAGCGATTCGCGAGGTTGTCGGCGATGCCGCGCTCCTGGTCGATCCTACCAGCGAGGATGCCATTGCCCGGGCCCTTTATCAGGTGCTGACGGAGCCAGAACTGGCCGCGCGGCTGCGCGTGGAAGGACCCCGACGCGCGGCGCGCTTTACCTGGGAGGAAACGGCACGCCAGACGCTGGCCCTCTACGACGAGCTGGCAGCGTCAAATCGGATGCGCCGGTCGGACAGAACGACCTTTACTGGCGCGGCGTATCAGGCAGAAGCGGATGTCCGTATGTGCGCGTCGACAGGCGAAAGGCAGCCGCCGGAGGTGCCCCTCCAGGGTTCACATGATGCTCATCAACGGCGAGCACCTGACCAGCCTCTCTCAGTCCTCATGGTCACGCCGGTCTTTGACAATGGCGGCACGGAGCTACAGGTGCTCGAGTTGGGACGCGGCTTACTTGTGCGTGGTGATCGCTACTTTGTCATCACCGGTGGTGGTGTGCAGCTTACGCAACTGGACGCCTGGAACATCCCCTATCGCCTGGTGCAGGCAACTGCCGGGAAAGTTACGCCTCTTCGTGAGCTCGCTGCATATGGATCGGCAGTGTTTACGGAGCTGCGCCGCCGACCGGTGGATATTATCCAGTGCACGGCAATCCGCTCAACCTATGCGGCCTATCTTGGCCGGCTCGCCTATCAATGTGCGCGCGGGATCGGCCTCTCCGGTCAAACCAGCCGTGCACACATACCACTGGTGACCACGGTCCATGGTGGTGGCCGGGTAGACATTTATCGGCAGGCTGCCAGACACCTGCCGCGATTGGCAGACCACGTGATCGCCGTATCCCGTGACGGTGCCGGGGAAATGATCCGGCATGGATTGCGGCCGGAGCGACTCACCATCATTCCCGTGGGGCGCGATCTGGAAAAATTCTTTACGCTGGACCAGCAGCCCCCGGCAGCAATACCCGGTGTGCCTGAAGGCGCGCGTGTTATCGGCACCATTGCCCGTCTGGCGCCTACCAAGGGCCTGCAGTATCTTTTTCTGGCATTTGCGCAGCTCCTGCATGAATGGCCCGATCTGCACCTGGTGATCCTGGGAACCGGTGAGCTTGAGGCAGAATTGCGTGCCCGGGTTGCCGAACTGGACATAACAAGAAATGTTACCTTTGCCGGCTTCCGGAGCGATGTCGCTGCCGTGCTGCGGCGGTTTGACCTGTACGCGATGAGTTCCATATGGGAGGGGATGCCGCTCGCCATTCTAGAGGCCATGGCCGGCGCGCTGCCAATTGTCGCCACGGCGGTAGGGGGAGTTCCCGAGCTTATTCGTGATGGTGAGACCGGGCTGCTTGTGCCACCGCGTGACCCCGATGCGCTGGCTGGCGGGCTGCGCCGGCTCCTGGCGGACCCTGAGCTGGCGCGCCGGTTAGGGCAGCAGGCGCGTAGCCATGTGCGGGCGACGCAGACGGTGGAGGCAATGGTCACCGCCTCACGCGCGCTCTATCGAGCGCTTTGCCGTGAGACGGTACTGAGTGATCGGCAACCGGCAGTTTGCCCCGATATTTCGCTGGCTGCTGGCGGCCCGGGGCAGACCTGACAGCCGCCAGGGGATATGGCTGATCTGCCTTTCCCCGGCTCGCTCGTGGTAGAACCTGCCCGTAATGAGCCGGGGACCTGATAGCTTTGTGAGAGAGGAATGTGCTGTATGGGGTTGGATATGCATGCCGGTGAGTATGGGGTTGTCCAGGCTGAGGCGATTGCGCGCGCTCATGATCAATCCCCGGCTCCTCATGGTGCACCGATGGCAGCCAGCCTGCCGGCAAACCTGCGCGTTGCGCTCGTCCATGACTATCTGTTCGAGCAGGGTGGGGCCGAAAATGTGGTTGAGGTTCTGTGTGAGCTTTTTCCCGACGCGCCGCTCTTTACCTCAGTCTGGGATCGTAGCATGGTATCAGCAACCTTTGCAACGCGAGATGTGCGTACGTCTTTCCTGCAGCGACTCAGCCGGCGCAAGCGCTACGCAAGAGCTCTGCTCCCTCTCTATCCCCTGGCATTCGACCGATTCGACTTTCAGGCCTTTGATCTGGTGCTCAGCAGTTCGTCAGGCTTTGCCAAGGATATTCGTCCGGGCAAAGGGACGATACATATCTGCTATTGCCATACCCCAGCCCGTTTTCTCTGGGATTTTGGCAGCTATCTCAAGGCTGGCGGTGAAAATCTGATGGGGGTGCTGGCGCGCCCGCTCATCGGTCCGTTGCGCTGGTGGGACCGCTATACGGCAGCGCGCGTCGATGTATTCATCGCCAACTCATTGAATACCGCAGCGCGTATTCAGCGTTGCTATGGCCGTCCCGCAACGGTCATCTATCCGCCGATCGATCTGCAGCAGTGGCGGATCAGTGACACTGTCGAGGATTATTACCTCATCGTTTCCCGGCTGCTGCCGCATAAGCATATTGATGTCGTCATCGAAGCATTCAATCGCTTCAAGAAGCCGTTAGTCATTGTTGGCGCTGGCCAGGATATGCGGCGGTTGCAGCGCATGGGCAACGGGCAGATATCCTTTCTGGGTCGGGTACCCCAGCCGCAGTTGCGCGAACTATATGCGCGTGCAGCAGCGCTGATCCTTCCAGGTGCGGAAGATCTGGGGCTTACTGCCCTGGAAGCTCAGGCATCTGGTCGTCCGGTTATTGCCTATGGGGCTGGTGGGGCCCTGGAAACCGTTATCGATGGTGTCACCGGATGTTTCTTCCCGGAGCAGACTGCTGAATCTCTGCTGGATACCTTGGCGCGATTTAACCCCAGGCAGTATGATCCATGGGAACTGCGCCGCCATGCCGCAACCTTCGACAAAGCGCGATTTAAACAGCGCATCATCAGTCTGATAGCGACCAGCCTTTCATCATCTGCTGCCCATTGCCGGAAAGAATTCCCCCGTGCAATGGGCCAGGAGGTGGAGGCTGCTCCGCACTAGAGACCGGCGGGCGCAACCTTCTGAGCGGGGCTATGGTGTTGCTTATCGACCGGTTGGGTGCGGGACGGGTGAACCATTCCATGAACAGGAATCCATGGGGCTTTGCCCCCGATCCAGAAGGAGCGTGGGGCAGATGAAAGAGAAATGCACACACGTGGGACGTGGATGATGAGAGGGCCTTGGAATATGCAAAAGAGAGAAGAGACAACGCTGGTGTTGTCTCCACCGGCGCGCAGTCGTATGAAGCGCGTGATCGATGTTGTGCTGGCTTCCTGTGTTCTGATCATTTTGTCTCCCCTCTTCGCGATCATTGCGCTGGCGATCCTGATCGAAACGGGCATGCCTATCTTCTATCGGGCCAGGCGCATCGGCATAGCCGGCCGTCAGTTCACCGTATACAAATTCCGCACCATGCATGTGGATGCCGAGCATCGCCTGCCACAATTGCTGCATCTTAATCTGGGTGGCCCGCATATGACACGCATTCCCAACGATCCGCGCGTCACGCGGGTCGGTCGCGTGCTGCGACGCACATCCCTTGATGAACTTCCGCAGTTCTGGAATGTCCTGCGTGGCGATATGAGCATCGTTGGTCCGCGCCCGCAGGACCTGCGTGAGGTTGAATTAGACAATGCCTATCAGCGCCAGCGGCTTCAGTGCCTGCCGGGTATCACCGGGTTATGGCAGGTGGTTGCGCGCCATCAGAATGACTTTGATAGCAGAATTGAGCTTGATCTGCTCTATCAGCGCCAGTGGTCGCTCTGGCTTGACTTCTGGATCATGATACGCACGCCGCTGGCGATGGCACGGGGCATCAATTTCAACCATCGGGCGGATGCCGGTAAGATGCCGGTGACAGTTGACATGGCCTTGGACTATCCTGAAGTCGTCGTGAACCGTGAGGACCATCAGCCGTAAATCCCGTCGATATCTGCTCGAAGCTTGCCGTCACCTGATGGATGACAGCCGCCACATCTGGCAGCATCAAAGCCGCCCGGCGGATATGCTCGGTCGCGTTCAGATAGCCGGGCTGAAGTTTGTGCTTCTTCAGCTAGCCGGACCCCCTGGGAGGAGCGCTGGAAATGCGTCTGAGCTGTTCAAGAGTGGTGGAGGATACCGGGGCGCTGGGAGCGAACTACAGCTCGCTCCCAGCACTGCTAATGGCTCGCCACAATGGGATGGCGATCCCGCCCGGCGTGGCCAGCCCGGCACCCACGGGTAGGCGCGATGCGCTGGAGCTCGACCGTGAAGGGGCGCGTAGGCTCTCCCACTGGAACCGTTGGCAACACCGCGACCACCACGCCGTTGCCATACGTCACATTGGCCAGTGTCCCATCTACCGGCTGTGGCAACCGCACCGTCCGCTGATAGGGACCCGCTTCCCACTCACGATGCAGATACGGCTTATATTCTTGCCGCACCCCGCGGATGCTGCCAGTCAGCTCGACACTTTGATCCGCGCGCACGGTCACGCGGATATTCCCCGCTTCCAGCCCCGGCATGGGCGCTGCTACAATGATCCGCCCCTCGGCAATATAGATGTTAACCGGAACCTGCTGTACCGTCATAAGCTCCTCCTGCTCTAGATTAGCGGGCCTGGCAAGCCCGGACCCTCACTAGTCACGGGCGCAGCGGGGGCCCTTTCATCCCCGGCTTCAAAGCCCGTTTCTGTCAGGGTAGCAAATGCCGCTATCGTGACAGACTACAACGCAAGGGTCCTGCCGGAATGATATCCCAGCAAGATATGCGCCGCGTTCATCAGCGATGGCCAGGACTTCAGGCAGTGAACGCCTGCGCGCCTTGTGCTTGCTGCATCTCCGGTTCGGTGCGATATGCTATTATAGGTTACAGTCTGGTGATAGCTGGCGGGGCTGCCCCGCTCACCAGCATGATGCAGGTGGACTGCCCGACTTCCTTCGCGAGTGGGGCAGCTGACGCACAGCATGGGCTCAGAAGCAGGGCCCGCTATCCTTCTTGAACAGCGCTGGCAGGTATCCTGTCCAGACTATTTTCACGAAGAAGAGGCTCACGATGGACCAGACACAGCAACCAGCCCTGCGGTGGAAACAGGAGGCAGGGCAGCTGGCCGCAACGTACATTACTGATGGCATGATCGTCGGCCTGGGTACTGGCTCGACCGCGACCGAAGCGATTAAAGCAATTGGCATGCGCGTGCGTGCCGGCCTCCGTATCACGGCGGTGTCGACATCCGACCGCTCCAGTGCGCTTGCCGGGCAACTGGGCATCCCGCTGGTGGAGCTCGATAGCGTGCTGAGCATTGACGTGACGATTGATGGTGCCGATGAGATTGACCCGGCCAGCTTTATCTTGATTAAAGGGCTGGGTGGCGCCCTGCTGCGCGAGAAGCTGATCGCCCTAGCCACGAAGATGGAGATCATCGTTGCCGACGATAGTAAGCTGGTGCGTACACTCGGCGCGCATGCGCCGGTGCCGGTCGAGGTTGAAATGTTCGGCTGGCGTCACACACAGACGCGTCTGGAACAGCTCGGCTGCCGCCCAGTCCTTCGTCCTGGCACACCTGGCGCTGATGCCCGGACTGCCCCCTACATCACCGATAACGGCCACTACATTCTGGATTGCCATTTTGGCCTTATCCAGGATCCGGTTGGGCTGGCTCATGCCATTAAGTCGCTCAGCGGCGTCGTTGAGCATGGGCTCTTCATCGGGCTGGCCCATCGCCTGGTCATTGCCGGTCCGGGTGGCATCCGTGTCTGGGATCGCCCGGCTCCGCTCGATAACCTGCCCCTGCCCCAGGCGTAAAGAACACCTGCGGCCTCTTCTGCGAAGAGGCCGCAGGTAGTGGTAAGGGCTGTCTGCTCGCAGTCATCCTGTTCTACCCGGATGCTGCGATCACGCCTGGCACGCCGGCGATGAGCCCGGCGCCTCCAGATGTCCTATCAATAAGCCGTTCTGGCCACGCCATGGTGATGCACGCTTGCATTACCACCGCTCGCGCGCAGACTGGTATTCATCCAGGCCGGTAGTGTGGGCGATGTACTATCCCATGCCGAGGCTGAAACGGTCACGCTATACGGATCCTCGTTGTACTGGGCGCCACCAGAAGGTGGGTTGGCAATGATGAAGATCGGATGGGCCTCCGTTGCTGTCGCCACCACCGCCTGATAATCACCCAGCATGGGACCCTGATTCGTGGCCGCAGCGTACTTGACATAGCTCAGGTTATCGTTGATCCGGATCGGTGCAGACCACGTGCCGCCGTCATTTTTGGAGGCGGAGACCGCCGTGTAGATGATCCCGGACGGCGATGGGCTCTCCTTCTGCACCGAGTACGAGACCACCAGCACTCCGCCAGCGGCCGCAAAGATGCCTGGCGTGAAGTGGTCATAGCCGTCATTCAGGGGATCGGTTGTCGCCCGTATCGGGCTGCTCCAGCTTTTGCCATTGCTGGATGATGAGACAACGATATCATTCTGGTTGTGGCGGAAACGTGCATCCTGCCAGGCAACGTACATCACCCCCGTCTGGGGATCCACGGTGGCACTTGGCAATTCGGATGCGCGCAGGTTGGGAACCGGCACCGAATCATCGCTGGCAATGTTGACTGGACTGGACCATGTCTTCCCGCCATCGGTCGAGGTAGATGCTTGATACGTGGGGCTGAAAATCGCCTCGTAGATGACGGTGACATTTCCATTGGGCTGTACCAGCGGGATCGCGCCGATGCCATAGGCGCCGCTTATCGCAACCGGGCTTGACCACGTATTGCCCCCATCGGTCGAGCGCGCGACCTCTATCTGATTGAAGTTGCTCGCCAGGTCCCAGGCCACATAGATACGGCCCTGGAATGGGCTGGCTGTGCCGTTGTCTACCGCGATCCAGTCTTTATCGCTAAACTGGTTGTCGTTCTCATAGGCAACGACCGGGTTGCTCCAGGTCTTACCGCCATCCGTCGACTTATTGATCGCGACCCCCACACCGGTTGTGCCGATGAGGGGCAGCGTGGCGAAGTACACATCACCATGAAGATCAAAGGCCACCGCCGGATCGGAGGCGCGATCGTATTTGCCGCCGACCGCCTTTGTCAGGCCTGGAGCCGATCCGGTGGTCCAGGTCTGACCATCATCAAACGTGGTAGCCCAGCCAGGGTCCACCGATCCGCCATCATAGTAGCGCCCCTGCTGGAAAACGCCAACCATATTCTGCGGGTTATTGGGGTTAATGGCGATATCCGGCTCAACCTCTGTGCCCGGCTCGCCGCCCGTGGGGAATGGATCGGAACTGAGCTGCACATCCTGTCCCACCGTAATATGGGGAGCAGTGGCAGCTGCTGCAAGGCCAGGCAACGCCGTCAGCGCGAACGCCAGCCCCAGTGCTGACGCAGTCAGGCTGAGGCGCCTGATCGATAGCATCAAAGGACCTCCTTCTTTCTTTGCCAGTTGTATTACTGCTGTCTGGTTTCCCAGAGCAACGGTTCCGTGAACCCGGTGCTCTCTGGCAGGGGGTAAGCCAGGGAACGCTCTTGCTTACCCCTCCTGCTGCCAGAGGCAGTACGGACGTCGCGCACTACTTCGGCAAAATGTCTGCTGTATAGGCCGCCTCGTTCAATGCAGGTGGCGAGGTTGGCGGCAGGGCAAGAATAAATGCTGCATGGAGCCCGGAAACTCCGCCCGCAATACCCTGATAGTCGCCTAACATTGGACCCTGATTGGTCACGACCATGTTTGCAGTATTGCTCGCCTGGCTGCTGACCCTGACCGGTGCACTCCACGTCTTACCACCGTTCGCTGACTGCGAGTAGTAGACCAGAATGTTGCCACTGGGCGAAGGCGAGGCTTTCTGCACATCGTAGATAGCGGCGACACCGCCTTGTGCGGCAACAATGGCCGGCGTAAAGTGATCGACGCCATCGGATGTGGGATCGGTGTTGACACGGGTCTCGGCACTCCACGTCTTGCCGCCATCAGTAGAGCTGCTGATGACGATATCGTTATGGGCGCTGTTAAAATGTTCGCTCTGCCAGGATACGTAGAGCGTGCCGGTAGTGGGATCAACAGTCGCATAGGGCAGCGTTGGTGAGCGCAGGTTTGGCTCCGTACTGCCATCTATCGGGCCAACCGTGACCGGCGTGCCCCAGGTGTTACCGCCATCGGTGGAGGTAACGGCCTGATAGGAGCCACTGAAGACTCCTTCATAGGTTACCGTGACGTTGCCGTTGGGCTGAACCAGCGCCTGAGCACCGGCGCCAAAGGCATGCGGAATGGCGGCGGTGCTCCACGTGGACCCGCCATCGGTCGATCGCGTCAGTTCTACCTGTTCGAAATTGTTGAAGTTATCCCAGGTAATATAGATGGTGCCCTTATGCGGGCTGGAGGCACCGTCGTCAATCGCAATCCAGGACTTATCGGTGAATCCTGCGTCGTTCTCATAAGCGATAACCGGGCTGCCCCAGGTTATCCCGCCATCGGTAGATTTGTTGACCGTCACACCGACGCCGGTTGAGCTGATGAGCACAAGCGAGGCCATGTAGGCATTGCCGCTGGCATCAAACGCCATCGAGGGATCGGAAGCACGGTCAAATTTGCCGCCAACGGCCTTTGTCACACCGGGCATGGGGTTCGAAGTCCACGTCATGCCCCCATCGGTGCTGGTGGCGTAGCCATCATCCACCGATCCCCCGTCAAAGTAACGCCCCTCCTGGAAAACCTCAACTATGTCTTTTGCGTTCACCGGGTTGACAGCAATCATTGGCTCGACTTCTGTGCCGGGGCTTTGCGCATTGGGGAAAGCATCCGAGCTGGTCTGGATGTTCTTGCCCACTGTAATATGTGGGGCAGTAGCGGCCGCCAGACCAGGAACGAGGCTCAATGCCAGCCCGAGAAAGAGGATCTGGCTGGCGCGACGGAAGTATGTGCCGCTGAACTGTTGCACTGTGCACCCTCCTTCAGTAGCATCCTCGCTACATATGGGACCATCCCACAGTCAGGCTCTCCTGGGCTCTGATCCCTCCTCATCCAGCGATAGACAGAGTACGCAACCAGCCGCAGCGAGCGGCTGCTTTCAGCATAACATAGCGCTCAGCCGCAGGTCCATAGGACATTCCGGTAAAAAAATAGGGTGAGACCAGGGACAGGGTGTCCCAGGTTCCACCCTAGAGAGGTACCTGTCAGGCGGCCAGCGATAGGGGCCTGGCAAACAGTCCGGCAGGCACGCAAACGATGCCGCACCTAAAGCTTATAGCCAAAGCGGCGCAGCAGTGCCTGGCGATCGGCGATGTCCTGCTCGGTCTCGATGCCTTTTGGTCCCGCACCATCAATCACACCCAGGACGCCACGTCCCTGCTTGGTCTCGGCAAGCAGGACCTGTACTGGATTAGCGGAGGCGCAATAGATCGTGCAGACCTCGGGGACGGCACGCAGCGCGGCCATCACGTTGATCGGAAACGCCTTGCGCAGGAAGATCAGAAACACATGGCCAGCGCCGAGCTCCAGTGCTTTAGCGGCGGCCCGTTCAACCAGATCAGGGGCATTGCCGCTGATTCGTACCAGGCAGGGGCCAGAAGCCTCGCAGAAGGCCAGGCCAAACTCAATATCAGGCACCGCGTTAACCAGGGCCTCGTGGATATCCTCCACCGACTTGATGAAATGGCTCTGGCCGAGAATTGCATTGGTATCCGGCGGAGTATCCAGAGCAATAGCCAGCAGCTCCATAAAATCTGGGCGCCGGGGACTGCCGCCTGGGAGGCGGCAGCAGAAGGCGCTACCTCCTTTCATCTTTAAGAAAAGATATCCGGCTCTATTTTGCGCACGCCTATGAGGTATCGCAAGAGCGCGGGTACGGTCTATAACCGCACGTGATTACCTGGAATGGCGCGGCTCAGGCCCCTGCGTTCACAGAAAGAAGGCCGCCTGACTCTCGGGGCTAAAGCCCCATAGCTTGCGGCAGGCTTTTTCTGTGCAGCGTGTTGATTTCCTTTGAGAGAGCGACGGCAATTCTTCTGGCACGGGCAAGCGGCGCAATGGCGGGGGAGCGCTGCTGCAATGCCAGGGGAATTGCTATCCCCTGCCGACGTATGCGCCGGCAGGGGATGGCAGCTCAGGAAATGGCTGAAGCCTCCTACGGGTGGTACAGTTCTGCTCCCCGCGTGCACTTCGTATAAAGCTGGCCGCCGGCAAGGAGTGCCGTGCCGGTACCCGGATCGTAGGCCATCATGGCATCCTGCTGGGGTCCCAGCATCGGGGCCGCCATGGTCCATGTCCCGGTGCCCGGGTCAAAATATTCAGCACTGGCGAGGATGCCGCTTGAGTTGAAACCGCCGGCCACCAGGATGTGTCCATTGTTGATAGTCGCAGCGGCAGCGTTATCGCGCGCCACGTTCATCGGCGCGATCAGTGTCCACGTCCCGGTCGCCGGATTATAGACCTCGGCGGAGGAGAGGAATTGCCCGCTGGAGCCAAAGCTCGTTGTGCCGCCGGCCACCAGGATCTCGCCATTGCTCAGTCTGGCAGCAATAAACGACACGCGTGGGCTATGCATACTGCCCGTCATCGTCCATGTGCCTTTGGCAGGATTATAGAGCTCGGCAGATGCTATTGCCTGGTTGGTAGCAATATCGTTGCCGCCGATAGCCAGCACCTCGAACTGGCCGTTAATGGTGACCGGCATCAGCACGACACCCGCGCGGGCGACGTTCATACTGGCGATGCTGGACCATGTGCCGGTTGTAGGGTTATAGACTTCGGCGGTGTTGAGCGAGCCAGTAGAGTTGTAGCCGCCAGCCACCAGCACTTCGCCGTTGGGAAGCAGGATCATACCCTCTTCGCCACGAGCGGTTGTCATGTTGCCTGTGAGTGTCCAGGTATTGGTGCTGATGTTATACAGCTCGGCGCTGCTCAGTGCCTCGAGACCGCCCGGCTTGGCGCCGCCGGCCACCAGAATCGTATTCTTGTTAAGCAGAACTCCTGCCGCCAGCGCGCGAGGGCTGTTCATGCTGGCGGCAAATGACCAGGTGTTGGTAGCAAAGTCATAAACCTCCACACTTTTAGTTGCCGAGGACCCAGGAACCGTGAAGCCACCGATCACCATGGCCTTCCCGTTGCCGCTGATCATGATCGCGGAAGCACGGGGCACCGTCATACTGGCAGCCTGTGTCCAGGAGTCGGCGTATGCCGGTAATGCCAGAACCATGGTAGCAACTACAACCAGCCCGAGTGCCAATGTGCCAATACGTATCGCTCGTGAGCCAGGATACCGAAGCACCATCATCGTCCCCTTTCTGCAAAGCAGCGCTGCCCGATCGACACAGAATCGGACAGAGCCACAAACCTGAACATCGCTCGCGCATGACAAAACGTTGTTTCCGGGTAGGATCGGGACTGTTCATTTTACCGGTACGAGCCCTGGAGTTTCTTCACTGTAGCGTGTGGAGGTGCCCGATACAATAGGCGGGTATGCCCTTGCCTCCTGGGATAAATGCCTAGCCGGGGATGTGTGGGCCAGAGTGGGTAGCCCTGGCTGGGGGAGAGTCAGGGTGCCGGCAGGCCCTGATACGGAACGCCGCTCTCGACGATAAACAAATATCTGAGGAATACCCATGACACCTGAGCGTCTTCCGTGGTATGATGAGAACAGAGGGTGAAGCCCTCGTTGAGTCTCCGGGAGCAAAACGAAAGGGCGGCGCAGCAGGAAGCTTCCGCCGCGCGTATGCCTATGGCTGCATATCACGAACACAAACGCGAAGAGCCACCGCGCCTGAAAGCAAAAACACGATTGGCTACCATTGGCAGTATTGCCAGGCCACTGCGTGTGCGTGCCCGATACCATGAAGGACGGCAATGGTGGGCGGTCATTCCTGAGGATACCTGGCCGGGAATGGTCATGGACCTGCGCCGGCTGGGTCTGGAGGCAAAGGCCCTGGGTGACGAGGTGTTGTTCCGTGAGGTCGCAGCCGTGCCAGTGATGGAACCTGTTGAAGGTGGGCGCAGCCCACTGCCAGAGATCCCCGCCTCCGTTTATATCCATCCCGATGAATCTCCCGATCTGGCCGATTTTGCGGACCTCGAGGATCTCTGGGGCGATGTTGACCTCGATCTCTAACCACCCTGGGTAGCCAGGGCAGCCGTGACGCGCCCCCTGCTCTCTGCCAGCGGGGATCGCGCTCGGATGGTTATGCTGTGTGGTGTGGAGGGTGAGTGGTTATGTTTATTCGTGTAGATACGGACCAGATGCAGGAGGTGGCCAGTCATCTTGCCCGGGCCGGGCAGGAGCTGGCGCAAGCGCGATCCCGGTGCGCGCAGGCCTGGAATGCCCTGGAAAGCAGCGGCTGGGAAGGCCAGCATCGTGCCAGGCTCACCGGGGAATGGCTCCGGGTGAGTGAGTGCCTCGCTCAGGTTGACGATGCCGCCATGGCGCTCAGTTCATGGCTCAGTCGCTGTGCCGAGCTCTTTTTAGCTACCGATCAGCGTACTGCAGCACTGTTTGGCCCGGGTGGCCCCCTGGCGCTGTTATTTGGTGCGCATGCTGGTGGCGCAGCACTCGCCGCTGGCTCCGGTCTGAGCCTGGCAGCCCTGGCCTCGCCGCTGGAAACGCTGGCCGAAGCATTTGTCGATCGCCAGATCGCCCAGGGCGTGTTCAGCGGTGTTGCCCGCGGCCTGGGTGTATCTCCGGAAGATCTGGCCAGCCTGGCGCAGGCCTTTGACTGGGATGAGGGCGATATCGGCGAACTGGCGGATATGATCCAGAAGGCCGGCCTCGCTGATAACAGTCTGACTGCACTCGCTGATCTGAGTAAGGCCATGCCGTTTCTCGGACCTGCTATCGGGTTTGGGCTGGACTACGGCCTTGGCAAGGATCACAGTGCGCGTGCCCTGACCACCGATAGTGTGGTAGCCACCGGCACGGCGCTGGCAGCGCGATTTGTCCCCGGGGTCGGCGAGGTGATGCTGGCCGATGCGGCCGTCGAAGTTGGCGGTAAGGCAGTGGTGGCTGGTTTACAAGATGTGCGCACGTTCCTGGCAACCGATCCGGCGACGCAGGCCCGGCTGGAAGCGAGCGCAAACTTTCTTGGCCAGGCAGTGGACGATATGAACCTGGATGTCCCAGTCCATGACGCTGCCAGCGCCCTCTACGACACTTTTACCGGCAATTGGAGCCAGGCCGGAGCCGATCTCCGCGCTGCCGGCGGTGATCTGATCCACGCCGGGATCGGCGTTGCCGAACTCCCGCTCGCCGTGGATGACGTTGTGGTAAACTATGGCAGCGCGGCGGTGAAGCGGATAGGAGGCCTGATCGCTGACGGCGTCAAAGAGGGGCTGGACGATATCACGGGAGGCCTCCTCTAACCCCCGTTATTATATCCTGGTTTGCCGGGCAGGCCAGGACATCATGACAGAGGAAGGGGCACGAGCGATGGGAGAGCGGGCACTATCCCTGAATCTGGGCCGTGAGGAGTTGGTGTTTCTGCTCTGGCTGCTTGGCGTTAATCATATTCCTGGACTGAGTCCACGCCCTCTCGGCAACCTGACAGTTGAACAGGCGGCTATTGTCGGTCTGACCGCGGAGCATTCGCTGCGCGCCCGTGGCTTGCTGGGCACGGCAACCGATGGGCGGCTCGTGCTGGACCGCGCGGTCGCTGCATTGCTGCTGCCCTGCGCCTTTCCGGAATATTCGATCACGGCGATTCGCCGCTCCATAGCCGGCAGAGGAAGGGGCCTCTATATTCATCTGGCGGGCTCGCGGGTCGTTGCGCACACGGTGCCTGAACCGGCCATTCACCGCTTTGTGGCGCTGGCCGGACGCCCGGGCGCCGCCGCCCTGCTGGCCGAGTTTGTCGAGGTGGATACCCGCCCCATGCCGGCCCTGACATCGGTTACATTGCCAGAAACCCTCTTTCGCGAGGCGCAAGCGCTGGCGGCTCGTGGTAGCGACCTGGCACCCGGTGTGCTGACGCGCGCTGGCCTCGATGCTGAGACTGCCTATGCCCTTGCCTCAGCGTTGACCGCCGCCGCAAGCTTTGTCACGGTTACGGTTACCCGCCATGCGCCTGATACCTCAACGCACGGCGGCGTAACGCTCCTGGTCAGCACTGGTGGCTTCTGGGCGCTGACACGCGCTGCCGCACCGGAGACGGGCGAAGCCATGATTATGGCGCGCCCGCTGGCTGGTGAGGCAGTAGGTGAGCTCCTTGCGGAACTCGCGCTGGCAGAGCAAGAGGTACCGTCTGAGACGCCCTACGACCTTTCCCTGCTGACCGGCACGCGGTAATTGCCAGCGCGCGGCTATCTCTACACGCTGGTTTTGCCGGTCTGGCATTCTTTTTAGCCTGCTTGCATGTGCGCATGGACTGGCTCTGTTGATCTAGCTCTCTGCCCACCACTGGAAAACGGCCTGGGGATCGTGAGGCAGAAAGGAACAGTTGACATAACTATACGGATGGTTGACAGACCAGGTTGCGATCAGTATCATGTAGATGCAGCCTGGCCGTGTCAGCAGGGCTATCTTATGGAACGGGTGCATATACCAGGCTGCATAACGGTTTTCCCTTTTTGCGGTGGTGATGGTCACCGAGTGGGTCATTACCGCTGACCGATGACGGTCCGGTGCAGCGCCGGCACACGGCCATCGGCATGGTTTGTGAGTGGATTGGTGGAAAGGAGTCTCCAGGTGACACGTACGCTGACCTGGCAATCACGATGGCGCATCACGCTCTCCCTCCTTCTTACAGTGCTGGTGCTCGGTGTCGTACCCCTATGGGGTGTCGTCGCTCATTCAGCAAGCAATCACCAGTGGCCAGGGGCATTTGCCGTCTCCTGGCGTGGGCGCTTCTATCATCTGCTGCGCAGTGGCGTGCAGCCACCGCCAACAGATCAGCAATGCCGCCAGCAGTTTGGCATTCCCTGCTACAGTCCCCAGGAAATGCAGAACGCCTACGATCTGACTCCCGTGCTGAATGCCGGCTTCACCGGGAAAGGTCAGACGATTGTGATCATTGACTCGTTTGGAAGCCCCACGATCAAGGATGACCTGCATGCTTTTGACCAGGGGTATGGTCTGCCGGACCCGCCACTTTTCAAGGTGCTTGCCCCGCTCGGCACCATTAATTTTAATTCGAGCAATGCTGATATGGTTGGCTGGGCCTTTGAGTCTACGCTGGATGTGGAATGGGCTCATGCGATGGCGCCGGATGCCAATATCATCCTGATGACCAGCCCGGTAGATGAGACCGAAGGCGTGCAGGGGCTGCCGGAGTTCCTCTATCTGGAGCGGCTGGCGGTGAAGAGCCACCTGGCCAATATTATCTCGCAAAGCTGGGGTGCCACCGAGAATACGCTCTTCACCTTTGGCGGACGGCAGTTGCTCAAGAGCTTCAATGATTTCTACCGGCAGGCCGCTGCGGCACACGTGACCGTCTTTGCCTCGGCGGGCGATGCGGGCGTGGCCAACGTCAATATCAATGGCCAGATCTATCCCTTCCCGACGGTGAACTTTCCGGCCTCCTCGCCCTATGTGACCGCCGTTGGCGGCACCACCTTGATGGCCGATACCAGCGGAAACTATCAGTCCGAGGTGGTGTGGAACGATGGCCCGGGCAGCGCGACCGGTGGTGGGGTCAGCCAGTTCTTTGCCGAGCCTGCCTATGAGCTGGGGCTGCCGAGTTCAGATCAGCAGATCCTCAACGGATTTCGTGGCCTTCCGGATATTGCGTATAACGCCGATCCCAACACGGCCATTCTGGTTTACGCGAGCTTTCTCGGTGGAAATCAGGTCGGCTGGTACTTTATCGGGGGCACCAGCGAGGGTTCGCCGCAGTGGTCAGGCATCATTGCCGATGGCAATCAGATGGCCGGTCATCCGCTGGGTTTTCTGAACCCCATGCTCTATCAGATTGGCGAGGGGGCGAACTATGCGCAGGATTTCCATGACATTACCCAGGGCAACAACAGCCAGGGGAGCATCCAGGGCTATAATGCGACGCCAGGCTGGGATCCCTGCACCGGCTGGGGTTCACCGCAGGCCGCGAACCTGCTGCAGGATCTGATCAAGCTGTCCCGGTGAGCCTGGGCTGAGGAATACAGCGCCCGTCCGCTCCCATCGGGAGCAGGATCAACTGCGCGCGGGCATCTGCCCCTGGCTTGCTGAGCAAACACGCCCGCAGCCACAACGCTGGCGGAAGGAGCGGCAGGCCAGATTGGCCGTTCATTTATAGGTATAGGTTGTATTGATTGCCATCCCGAAAGGGATGGCTCTTTATCAGGAAATGCGGCGGTGTTGTGGCCTGTTGCCGGCCGGTTGGGTAGGCAGGTCTCCCCACTGCGTGGTTTCCCCGTCGCCCGGAAAAGATGTCCTGGATAGGGCAGGAGGTACGGTTCTGGCGGGCGCAGAGGTGCATATTTTATAATTCTGGGTAGCCAGGAAAAAGCAAGGTGCTTGCTGGTGCACCGATGGAGTATCTGGGGAGGAAGCAAACGATGAAAATTGGAATTGGTCTACCGACAACCATACCCGGCGTACGCGGGGAACTGGCGCTGGACTGGGCGCGACGGGCAGATGCCGGTCCATTTTCCAGCCTGGGCGTTACCGATCGCCTTGTTTACCCTGGCTATGACGTCCTGATCGCGCTGGCGGCAGCCGCCGCCGTGACCCGGCGCATTCGCCTGATGACCACCGTGTTGCTTGCGCCCCTGCGCAACGCGGCAGTTCTGGCAAAGCAGGCGGCAACCATTGATGTGCTATCCGGCGGACGTTTCACCCTGGGCGTGGGTATTGGCGGGCGCGAAGATGATTTTCGTGCCGCGTCCGTCCCCTTCCGCAGCCGGGGACGGCGCCTGGCGGAACAACTCGCGCTGATGAAACGCATCTGGTCTGGCCAGCCGGTGAGCGAAGACATTGGGCCGGTAGGGCCGCCACCGGTGCAGCCGGGCGGACCCGAGGTGCTGATCGGCGGCTATTCACCGGCAGCGATGCGCCGGGTTGGCCGCTGGGCCGATGGGTATATCAGCGGTGGCAGCAGCGACGTCCAGCAGATCCAGCAGCTTTACCGTGTTGCCGAGGAGTCCTGGCAGGCGGCAGGCAGGCCCGGTAAGCCACGACTCGTTGCAGCCATCTACTATGGGCTCGGCCCGAACGCGCGGGAGCGGGCCGCGGTATTCATCCGCAACTACTATGCCTTCATAGGACCCCGGGTGGAGGGTATGGTGCAGAATCTTCCTGCTGCGCCAGAGACCATCAGGGCCATAATGAGCACATTTGCAGATATCGGGGTCGATGAGCTGATCTGCTGGCCCTGCATTCCAGAGCTGGATCAGATTGACCGCCTGGCCGATCTGGTTGGCTGAGGCCATCCAGGAGGGTGAGCCGGTCTACGGGATCCCCAGCACCTGGCGGGTGATCTCGATGTGCCCCAGGTGCAAGGCGCTGTGTTCCACGGCGTGGAGCAGGCAATCACGTACCGTCACCGGCTCATCCCCGACCCAGCGGCGATAGCCGGCCGGCAGATCTACCTGCTGCTCCAGCATGGTATCGGGCATCGCATCCAGCACCTCATGAACAGCTGCCAGCCAGCGATCATAGCGCTCGACCAGCTCGGCGTGTGTTCCGGTCGCGCGAAACTCCGCTTCCCGGTCACGGGCAATGGGGCGCCTGCCGGGCACTGCTACCGCCCAGAACTCGCCCGCCCCTGCCAGATGGGTCGCAAGCGCAAAAAGCGAATTTGCCGCTGGGAGCGGCACCGGCTGGTTCAGCAGCTCATCAGAGAGATCGCTGAGGCGGGCTAGAACATCCCGTCCAATGCGCTCAAGTACCCGCGCAAACTGTGCTCCTTCGGTCATAGGCTCTCTCTCCGGTTATCATAGTGCAGCGAGTCGAACCTGGTCGTTTGCCTATGCGCAAAAACTGCGCCGCAGCCGTAGAGTCAGGGCCGGTTTCCGTCCGCCTTTGACAGAGCGAACATCATCCACCGGCTTACGTTCGTCGGCAAACTCCTCTTAATTATACCTGAATTCTTGCAACCTTTATGGCTGCTCCAATCCGGTGCTTCAGATGCTTCAGATTCAAAGCGCCTGTTACTCATTGACAGATGAGCGCGATCCGTGTAGCATACGGACATAAAGATGATCGGTAATAGACGCCGGTGCCCGATCGTGGTTCGGACGGGCCTCTTTTCGGTAGCAATTGTGAGCGCCAGGGACCGGTCATCGGGACCATCGGCAATGGGGTGGGGTATATCGCTGCACTGGATACAGCAGCGAAGCTGAGCTGGCGTATGCGATCCACCAGGTGCAGACCCAATGAATCTGGTACCAGGCTGCAAACGGTGGACTGAATAAGGTGTAGATAAGTTGTAATAGAGCCGATGCGGCAAATGATGTGTTGGGGAGGGGACAGAGCAGGGTATGGGCACGCGCAATCTACAGGATGTGCTTCCTTATTGCCTGGTTGCTCTCGAGCAAGAGATTGCCAGGGTTAAGTCGCAGGGCAGCAAAACGGTGCTCCTCACTGACGGCCATCAGGTAAGCCAGCAAGACAGTGTTTTCCTCTACAGCTTTACCCTTGATGTTGAACTGATTCTGCCCGATGATTCACCGGCCGAGCTCGCGATCGGTCACTTTACGTATCCGGTTACGATCGTTACTGTTACCGGATTTACCATCTTGCTTCAGATCGGCGAAGCGCTTGAGCAAAGCATCCCCAAAGCGCAGCTGCGTACGAGCCCATGGTTTCTGCTCGATGAGCTGCATAAGCGCCTGGAGATGCTGCACACAGCGAGCGGCCTGGATCTTGGGCTATCCGCTAGACTGCTGACAGCGGGCGACCGGGAGCCAGATAGCGCTATCGTCAGCCAGCTCATGGCGAAATTGCCGGCTGTTGTCAACCTGCACCAGCGCGAGGCTATTGCCCGTGCGCTATCTCACGATGTCACATTTATCTGGGGGCCACCAGGTACCGGCAAGACGACCACCATCGGTTATACTGTCGCCGCGCTGGTGCAACGCGGTGAGGCTGTTCTGGTTACTGCCCACAGCAACGCTGCCGTGGACGCAGCAGCGGTGGCTGTGGGCAGGATACTCCATACGACACCGGAATATGCCGATGGACGCATGTTGCGCATCGGCATCACGCGTTCCCCGGGGATGAATGCGTATCAACCAATGCTCGTTCGGGAAGTGCTACGCCAGAAGCATCCAGAGCTCATCCAGAAGATAGAAGCGCTTGAAGCTGAGCGCGATAAGCTGGTGCGCCTGCTCGTGCAGCAGGCGCCGCAGAGCAGTCAACAACCATGGGCAGGCGCACGTCCAGCTACGGGTACGTTAGCACCAGCCAGCGCTGCTGATATTGATCAGCAGCTTGCCAGCGTGAAAGAATCCCTCAAAGCATATCATGATCAGTTGCGGGCAGCAGAGCGTGAGCTGATTGCGCAGGCGCAGGTTGTCCTGTGCACCCTCTTGAAGGCAACGATTGCAGAGGAGATCTATACCCGACGATTTAACGCGGTCATTGTCGATGAAGCGAGCATGGCGTATATCCCATCGAATATCCATGTTGCGGCACTTGCGAACCAACGCATCATCATATGCGGTGATTTCCGCCAGCTACCGCCAATCGTCCAGGGGGACACCCCTGCTATCAACGATTGGCTCAAGCCTGATATCTTTGAGAAGGCCGGCATCGTCCAGCATGTTGATACCCATCGGCCGGATCCGCGCCTGACGATGCTGACCGAGCAGCACCGCATGCACCCGGATATTGCGGCAATTATCAGGGATATCTTCTACGCCGGACGCCTTACCACGCATCAGGATGTTGCCAGCCGGTGCGCTGCTCTCCTCAAGCTGCCGCCCGAACGCGGCAGGGCAGTAGCCCTGCTCGATATCGGACGCTTTCAGCCACTGGCATTTAAAGAATCTGCCGTCGGGTCATCCTCAGTACACCAGTTGCAGAGCAACAGCCGCTTCAACCTGATATCTGCCCTGATTGCCCTCGAACTGGCCTATGTGATTTGCCAGGAGGGTGGTCCCGCTATCTCTCTCGCCATCATCACCCCCTATGCAGCGCAGGCGCGACTCATCAATAAGCTCCTCCTTGACTGTAGGTTGTTGTCTCAGGTGGTAGCTGCAACCGTGCATCGCTTTCAGGGCTCCGAGCGCGACATCATCATCTACGATACGGTTGAAAGCAAGCCTTTTAGCAAAGCTGGCTTGCTGCTCTCGAGCCTCGATGGCAGGATGGAAAAACGCCTCCTCAACGTGGCGATCAGTCGCGCCAGAGGGAAGCTGGTGCTGCTTGCTGATATGGCTCACCTGCGGACCGTGTTGCCCGGTAACAACATCTATCTGCGTGTCCTGCAGGAGATCCAGAAACGTGAGCGTCGCCCGGCACTGGTACCCGGCCCAAACACTGGAACTGGCCTCTGGGGCTACGACCCTGTGCCTGGGCTTGGATATTATCCACACAATGCGGCAGGTGATCGCGCAGCCCGTGCCGATCTGATCAACGACCTGCGCTCTGCTGAGACAATAGCCATTGCGCTGCCAGATGCCGGCGTCCCAGGCAATGCCACCTCCACGCTGTTGCCGGCTCTGACCGGCGCAAATATCCAGGCCAGGACGCAGGTCTATGTCCGTGGAGCACGCAGGACAATAATCACCATCAGTCCGACGCAGCATGCCTGGGAAGGACCTGACCTGCATGCCCTGGTTGTGGGCATGGATCAGCGTGTGCTGTGGATCGAAAGTCCGGCATACACGCTGCGCCTGGCGATGCCCCATGCGGTGAAGCTCCTCTACGGCCTCTGGAGCCTGCTGCCAGAGGAAGTGAAGGGTGTGAAAACGTCGGAGCAGCAGAGAGCGCTGGTAGCTCAAGGGAAAAGCCCGCTGGGCTATGCCTGTCCCCGCTGTGGTTCGCCGCTCTGGCCACAAACGGAAGGGCGCGGTTCGGCAATGCTGGTGTGTACCAATGCCCATTGCCGGCAGCGCGCTCAGTTCACCGAGAGCAGCGCCACCCAGTGGGCGCAATTCATGAAGGTCGTTTGCCCTGAATGTGGCGGACCACTGGTTGGCAAGCGGGGCTCATGGGGTATATACTTGCGGTGTCTGAAGTATCCGGCCTGTAAAGGGACCAGGAAACTGGCCGATAGCATCTAATGCCGGTGTGCGGAGCAACCGATGGGCAGCATTGCGAAAGGTGATATTATTCAGGGCGCGCGCTGGCCGGAGCCTGTGCGCATCGAGTTTGTCGAGGAGCTGCACGCCGATCCCACCCTGACGCTGTCGGCGGAGCAGCGCCAGCGATCGCGGCCAACCTCCAGCAGCTGACAGCCGATCTGGGCGAGGCGGTGCGGCGGGTCTACCGCCAGCTCTTCCTGCCCAGCCGTGATGGCGTGAAGGAGCAGGATCTGGGCATCCCCATCTATGGCCAGACGAAGGCGCTGAACGACGGGGTCTACGACAAACTGCGGCTGGGGCTGTTCGGCCTGGGCGAGCTGGAGGGCAATCAGCCGCGCTGCCGGTCCTTCCAGGAGGAGCCAGCGGTCAGTCTGGCCGGCCACGAGATCCTCATCGCAGCGGCACGCTGCTTCTGGCAGCGCGCCGCACCGGCGGCCTCATGGTCCTACCCGGTTTAGGAGGAGCAGGGGAGCACGATGCGGGTTGGCGAGCCGCGGGGCGATGGGACCTTGAGCGGACGCCCAACGGCAGCAAGCGAAGGGGCTCCCATCCCACAGGAGGGCAAACCTGGGCTGCAAACGAAGCCGTCAGTCCGTACCAGCTTGCGCCTGAGCTTTTCACTCCCCAGAGGCAAAGTCGCGAGCTTGATGGGGGTCATGAACTTTTTGCAGAGTCGCTTCCGCTGGATGGAGGTGACCGTCGCGGCGGCGGATGGGCAGCTGATGGAGCAGGGATGCTCGTAGGAATGGGCGCGGCGCGGGCGAAATAGGGTGGAGAGATATATAGTCATGGGTCTATGTGATGAGGGGGTGGAAACTATGTATCGTCTGAAGCTTTCCCTGGCGCCGTATGCGCTTACTGCCCTGCTGGCCTTGGGAGCGCTGCTGGGGGCCGGGCCGGCGGGAGCAGGCCGGGCGGTACAGGGAGCGCCTGTGGGCAGTGCCCCAAGCTGCGGGAGGTGGAACATCATCCACGGCCTTAATCCGGGATATGGTAATGTCCTGTTTGGCGTCGCCGCCGATTCGGCGAGCGATATCTGGGCGGTGGGAGCTTATTCCAACTCCAGCAGTGGCCCCTTCCAGACGCTGGTCGAGCATTGGGATGGCGCGCACTTGAGTGTGGTTCCCAGCCCCAGCCCGGGGACTGGAAACAACCAGCTGTTGGGGGTAGCGCCTATCTCAGCGAACGACATCTGGGCCGTGGAGACGTATAACAACGACGGCTTCGCCTCCATGGCGCTGATCGAGCATTGGGATGGCACGAGCTGGAGCGTGGTGCCTGCCCCCGCTCCTGGGAGCCAGAGTGTGCTGGATGGGGTGGCAGCCGTCTCAGCGAACGATATCTGGGCCGTAGGATCCGCCGCCTCCGGCTCCAACTGGCAGCCGCTACTTGAACATTGGGATGGGAGCAGTTGGAGCCTCTTTCCCACCCCTATTAAGCAGGGAGGAGGCGGCTATGTGCCTGCCGCATTAGCAGCTATCTCGACATCTGGGCGGTGGGGTGGGGGGCAGCTACTGTCCAATGGAATGGGACCAGCTGGAACCTCGTCCCGAACCCCAGAGCGCCAGGCCCACTGTTGGGCGTCACAGCCATTCCCGGCACCAGTCAACTTGTTGCTGTTGGCGGCGGCGCTTCCTCTGGGTACGGTGGGCGGACACTGATCGAGTATTATTGTTAGGCTGCATCTGGCGCGGGCAGAGCCCGCTTCTACAGCCGTTGCTGGCTGCCGCTGCGGGGACAGGCTGCGCAGGTGAGGATGCTTGTGACCTTGGAAGTGCTCCTGAGCGGCACCAGTAGCATTTCCCTGGCCCAAAATCATGGTGCGCACAAGGGCAGGTGCCCAACTACCGTCCCCCCCCTTCCCTCCAGGGAAGGGGGACCGCCGCGCGGCAGTGGCCAAATGAAAAATAATCATGGGTAGCTTCATATGTCGCACGGGGACATCTGGAGCGGGAATATGCGATGTAAAATGTACGAGCAGATGCCCACAGGACACCGGGCAGAAGCAGAACGATGCCTCTGTGGAGCGAACGATCATCTCTCATCCTGGCAGTTTGCGACTGACCGGCTCGCGGGAGGAGGGCCGCGATGAACCAGCGCGCGGCGGTTGCCTTGATGCTTCTCAGTATTGGACTGGCTGGATGTATAGGCCAGTCTTCACCGGCGCAGATGGGCTGGCTGGAAACAGCGCCCGGCGAGGCGGACTTCATCCAGTGGACCAATACCAACGGCGTGCTGAAAGGGGAGTGGAGTGCCACCATGATCACGTCGGGTGCGCTCCAAAGCCAATCACTGGGCTTCACCGGTTCGCTGAATGGCTCGGCGATCTCCATCACTTTTACGGCGTTCGGGGCACAGGTGAACTACGTCGGCAGTCTCACGGGCAACACCCTCTCCCTGACCGGTCCCGATCAGGATAATCAGGTAGTCACGCAGGTCTTTCATGCCGCGACGCTGCAAGATTATCAGGGGGCGGTAGCAGCTCTGCAGCGGCAACTCAACCTGCAGCAGGCTGCCGCAGCAACCGCCACTGCACAAGCTGCCGCGGCCCAGGCGACCGCCAGCGCCCAGGCTATGCTGGACCAGGCCGTGACCCATGCTAATGCCACTTTAGCCGCCGATTTGCAGACGCTCAGCAACGATACTGATACGCTCAAGCAAGATACCTCATTTGATAGTGATCTGCAATCTTATAGCCGCGACTGGAGCCAGATGCAGGCGGACTATCAACATGAGCAGGCGGACTACAGGCAGGGGTGTGGCCAGTATGGGGATAATGCCGCCACAGTGAGTGATGACGCAGCCAGCGTGAGTGATGATCTGGCATCCATTACCGATGACGATGCCTCGCTAACCGACACGCTCGACTCTGTGAACACAGATATTACGCAGATCCGGCAGGACATCCAATCAGTACAGACCGATTGGCAGAAGCTGCAGGCCGCAGTAAATGCCGACGATACACCGGACCCGGTGGCTGCCCAGTTCAGTGAGAGCGATGTAGCCAGCGCCGTGACCACGGCGCAAAATCAGCTCGCCAGTACAGACAATGCCATCAAGCAGGCGCAGGCACAGGCCAGGCAATATGACCAAGAAGCGGCATCGCTCAATCAGCAGGCCCAGAATCTGGCAAACAGCATGCGGTGTTGAAGACAGGTACCGGCTGCTTGCGGTTGGAAGACGGTGGAGTGGCCGGGTTGCCGCGTGTCGCCCATCTCTCCTCTGCCTGCTGCGGGAAGGATGCTCGTGGGAACGGGCATGGCGAGCGCGAACGGGATAGGAGATGTGTATCGGCACGAGCTGAAGCTTGCAGCTTGCCATCACCCTGGTGGTATGAGCGGCGTGAGCTGGCCTCACTGTGCGGCTCGCGTGCCGGCGGAGTCTGGTTTCCTCACTCCATACTCCATAGGGGTGGAGCGGGAGCAGGAGGTGAGGCTGGCCAGCGGGGCCAGTGTGTCCCTGGTGAAAAGAGTCAGGGAGCAGGGCCATGGCAGCAGGCGCCTCGCCCCGCTCGCCAGCCGCGCAGACACCCCTAGAAACCCTGCTGCCGATCGGGCCGGGCATCAGGTTGCTGGCATGGAAATGAGCTGCTGCTCTCTGGCCCAGGCGGCGATCTGAGCGCGGGAAGTGAACTCGAGCTTGCTGAGGATGTGGCTGATGTGTGTGTCTGCTGTGCGGGGCGAGATTCCTAGTTCTGCAGCGATCTCGCGGTTGGTGCGCCCGGCCGCGATAAGTGCCGCGATCTGGCGCTCGCGCTGGCTCAGGGCAGCCGGGGGCTGCTCCGGTGCTGGTGCCGG